>JAEHJW020004861.1_pt1 | contig 54565 bp, 72 predicted proteins | sample 9271431 | NCBI WGS metagenome assembly JAEHJW02
CCCTTGGGGCAGGTAGGCATGCACGCGCACGGCGAGGACCTTGCCCGTGACGGGGTTGGTCCACTTGTTCACGCGCCAGTCCCCGATGATGTCGGTCTGGGCGCCTCCCTCCGGAAGGGTGATGTAGTACGGATTGCCGGAGCCGACCGCCAGATCGTTGATCGTCGGGCTGTCGGTTGGCGAAACGTACAGGGAGTCCGGGTCGGCGGCCGAGTTGTCAAACATCGCCGCGAGATGGTTGCGCAGGTTGGCCACGGCGAGGGGCGCGTTGACCGTGGTGATGGTCGCGCCGCTGTTGGTCGCCCAGATATAGGAGGCGATGCTGTTGAAGGCGTTGGTGCCGCTGGTGTCGTCGGTCGTGGCCACCGTCTGGGTGCTGGTCGATACGGCATTGACCTGCAGGGTCGCGCCGGTCGTGAATCCCTGGTAGTAGTAGGGGCCGCCGGAGACGGTGCCCACGTACACCTTCCAGCCCAGCAGAGGGACCGGACCCGTCCAGGCCGGGGGCGTCACGAGCAGGTAATTGCCCGTGCCGGCGCCCGTGGCCTGCGCGACCTGCGCCGACGGCGGGGACTCGCCGGCATGCCCAGTCGCGTAGGGGATCTTGAAGGACACGGCCGGCATGCCGGTGACGACGCCGCGCGTGCTGACGCCCGCGACGACGACGTAGTAGGTCGTGCTGGCCGGCAGAGTGCCCCCGGTGTTGGTGTTGCCCGTCGCCACCGTAGGCGCGGGCGCGTTGCCCATGCCGCCGCCGATGGTGTAGGCGAGGCCGTTCACAGGGGAGTTGTTCACGGGAACGACCTGCGCCGTGGTGCCGTGGTTGAACATCGCCAGCCGCTCTTCGGCGATGAACATCATCTTGATGATGTTCGCCACGGCGACCGCTCGCGAGTCTACGCCAAACTCGCCGGCACGGCCCTCGCCCGCATACAACTGCTCGAAGGTCACAGGGTCAGAACTGATGCCATAGGACCGGAAATTCGCCGTCACATCGGCGAACTGGGTCGCCACGGCCGGGGCAAGCTGCCCTTCGATGGACTCCCCGGACACATTCCCAGACGAGGGACTGGTGATGGCTTTGTACTGGAAGTTCTTGCCTTCCCGGTGAAGGCGAGTCATGCGGTTGCGGATCGGACTAAATACGGGGAACAGAAACGCAAGGGACTCCGAGAGGTCGTAGGGCTGCAATCCAGAGTTCACGCCGAACGCCTTGGCGAGGTCCGGGCTTACGGACTTCGGCAGGCTTGGGCCTCCGGCATAGACGGAACTCAGCGCCTTGACGAGTTGGCGCAATTCCGCCGCGACGAACTGCGGCGCGGGCATCTATGTTCACTTCCTGGGGGGGCTGGTTATGGACGGAGCGACAGGGGCGGCGATTCGGCGACGGCGGCGACGGCGAGGCTGTTGAAGACGCTGCCGCCCGCCCGCTCCTGCATGTCACGGATCTGCGAGATGCGGCGCGTGCGCTCGGCGGCCTTCTCCAGCGGGTCGCCGCGACCGTCGAGGCTGGAGCCGGGGCGTTCCGCGACCGTGAGTTCGTGCCGGGGCGGTACGGCCATGTGCTCGACCTTCTCCAGACGGGACACGAGAGGCGCGACGGCCTTCTCCAATTGTGCCCCGACGGACTTTGCGAGCTCTGGGCCGAGCGGCGCCAGCGCGGCGACCACGGCCTTGGAAATGTCAGGGACGACGCCCTTGCCGGCGCCGGGCACGAGGTCAATGTCCTCGGGCTTGGCGCCTCGGGCGGTCCCCATATCTTCACGCCCGTCGCTGGTCTTGCCGGGGCGCATTTCCGCCTCGGCCTCCTCCAACGCCCTGGCGAGTTCAGCGATTTCCTTCACGGCAGAACGAAACTCGGGCGGCACCAGGTGGCGCCCGCGCCCGGTGGCGGGACTCTCGGCGCCAGTGGGACCGCCGTCGTTGCCCCAGCCGGCCTTCTGCAGGGCGTCGTACTCTCCGGCGCCCTTGCGCAGTGCGGCGCCAAGCGACTCAACCGCCTTGACGACGGGGGCCTTCTCAGAAATGCCGTGGGCCGCCAGGGCGGCCTTGATGGCGGCCTTGATCTTGCCGTCCAAGTCGGCCTCATCCACGCCCTCGGCGGCGATGTTGCCCTTCTCTGGCGCTCCGACGTCGTTGCGCATGGCGCCCTTGCCCTCCTCAGACTCGGCTCCCTTGGCGCCGCCCTCGTCGGTGCGCTGCTTGGCCTTGAGGTCTTCCAGTTTGGTCTTCGCCTCGTCGATCTGCTTCTCCAGTGCGGCGACCGCCTCCGAGACGGCGGCCTCCTGGGCGCGAGTGCCTTTTTCGGCGACGGCCTTGCGCTTGGCCGCAAACTCTTCCTTGCCCACGTGTTTGCCCAGCCGGTGGCCCTTCTCGCAATGGCCCGGCTCCATGCCCTCGCCAGACTTGCCGATCTCCTTGATTCCCTCTGTCTCGCCGTCGGAGGTGAATGGAACCTCCTTGCCGCACTCGGCGCAGTAGACCAGATCGGGGCTGGAGCCGTCGGCGCCCTTGGCTTCCTCCGCGTCGGCCGCCTTGCCGTCCTTGTTCTCGCCTTCCACCTCGATGCCCACCTCTGTCGCGGCCGATTCGAGCTTCTGCCGGGCCTCCGTCTTCGCCTCGGCCGGGATGTCGGTCTGGTCGAGTCGCGCGAGGGCGTTGCGGACGTGCGCGGCGTCTACCTTGCCGTCCTTGTCCTTGTACGGCAGGTGGCGCTTGGACTTGTCCTTGTCCGCCCCGGGCTCGACGTAGGCGAACGCGGCGTCCGGCAGGCCGTTGACGTATTCCGTCGTCCACGCATCCTTGCCGAGATCGGCGGCTGCCTTGGTCAGCGCCGCGCGGACGCCCTTCTCGCTCGCCTTGACGGGGACAAAGGACTGCTCGACCTGCTCAGGCTTGCCGAGCACGATGTCCCCGTCCTTGACCTCGTAGGGGACGCGGAAGTACTTGCCCTCGTCCCATCGGGATACCACACAGCAGTCCGGGTAGGTCGCAACCAAACTCACGTCGTAGTTACGATTGCCCGTCACCGGGTCGGGCGGGTCGATGGCCGCCCGCAGACGGTCCTGCAGGTCCTCAAAGGACCCTCCCGGCTTGCCTCTCGCCACTGCCACCGCCTCCACCTTCGCGCCCTTTGTGCTCTCTGAGTCCTCTCGCGGCAACGGCCGCGCGGTGCCGTACGTCAACTCCCCGCTGCTCGCCTCGTACTCGAACGGCACCTCCCAGAGTTGGTCCCCCACCCGCACGATGACGCGGTGGCCAGAGGTATCGACCTCCACGACCTGGCCCGTCACGTCGCCCGTCTCAATGCGGTCGTCGTGAAAGTCCAGCATGGTGCTGTCCGAGAGGGAGGGGTCGGGGTTGATGGGGTTGATCGTCTTCTCGATGATGGCCCCGCTCTGGCAGTTCAGCCACGCGCCGGGGCCGACCGCCTTCATGACCTCGATCTTCGCGGTGGGCACCGCCGGGTAGTCTACCACCGAAACCTCGACGATCTTGCCGCCCACAATTCGGCCGTTGGCCGCGTCGGGGTCATGCCTGATCTCGGGGTCTTTGACGCCGATGGAGAAGCCCTTGTAGACCCCCTCTCGGCACTTCAGCGCCGCAACGGGGTCCACGATCTTCGCCACGAGGAAGGGGTCCTCGTTCTCGTCCCACTGGAGTTCCTTGCCGACGCCAACGGCTGAACCGGCGTGCATTTCGCGAATGTTCTTCCATCGCCACCATTCTGGCAGCGCCTGCTTGAACCATTCCTTGTCCGCGATTTGTTTGTCGATGTCGAGGACTTCCTGGGTGGGGCGGCCGTGAACCAGCACGGAGCCGTCCGACTGCTCCTCCACTTTGGTAATGCCCAGCGAGAAGTAGCGGTCGGCGCTCTCGGGGCGCACGACGGCCAATGGCGCCACCTCCTTGCTAGCCGCCGAGGATGTCCGCGCGGCCGGGGTCGGCGAGGGCGGAACCTGGGGCAGCAGTCGGCCCAGGGAAGAACGAGACGGGCAGCCCGGAGTCGGCCTCCACCCACCGGCACCTGCAATTCGGGTGGGCCGGGATAAAGGCCCAGTCCGCCACTGGGTGGATGGTGCCGTCATTCTCGCGGCAGTACTGGCAGGTATGACTGTCCAGGACGGCCACCCACCGCAGGGTCGCCATGCGGCGGTGCGTCTTGATGGCGTCCGCGTACCCGCGCGCGGCGGCTTTCTCGGCCTCCGTGGCGGCGATCTGGCCCGCCTTCCATGCGGCGCGCTTCTTCCCCCATGCGGCGATGTCGCTGGAAACACTCGCCCACCGCGCGTCCGGGTCCATGCCCGCCGTCATGGTCGTCAGTTGGTCCACCTGTGCCGAAAGGGCGGTGTCGTAGGTTTGGGCGATGATGGTCGCGGCAGAGTCCGCGTCCTCGTGCAGGACGGCCTCGGCCCCGGCGGGCAGGGCTGGGACGCGCTCGGCGCCGACCTGTGCGAGGGCGGCGTTGTAGGCATCCAGGTAGGCGGCGCGTTGCAGGACCAGGATGGAATCGCGCAGGGCCGATACGTCCGCGCGGCTCATCTGCCACGCCCGCAGAACGTCGTCAGCCGTCGTCATCCGCTGCGCCGCGGCCCGCTCCCACTTGCCGCGCATCAGCAGCAGGTAGGCGGCGGCGAACTCCTCTTCCTCCTTGCGCTTGCGACGCCGGTCGTCCTCGTCCTCGTCCGACCCGGCGATCTTGGTGTGCTCGGCGAAGACTGCCTTTACGGCGTCGGGCGAATCGGCGCGCCCGAGGTCGGCGCGGATGTGTTCGGTCCAGCCGCGCGGCAAAACGTCGGTGGAGAAGGCGCGAGCCGGGTTGCGGCCGCTCTTGGCGTCCTTTTGCGCGCGCCGCTGCCAGCGGCCCAACTCCTCCAGGCGCGCGGCCTTCCGCAGCGCCCTGGCGTCCTCCGCGCCAGCCTCGTCCGGGTCCTCGGGCGGTTGTGGTGCAACACCGAACTTCGCCGCCGCAGCCGGGGGCGGTGCGCCGGGGGCGGCGACCGGGCGGCTCTGGTCCGGAGCGGCGTCTGGGGCCGGGTCCGTCGTGGCCCCGGCCTCCAGGGCCATGATCCCCTTCGAGGAGATGAACAAGCCCTTCTCGGGCAGAATGATGCCGATCTTGGTCTCGATCATGCGGCCGAAGTTGGGCCGGTCGCCGCCGTCGGCCTCCACGATCTCATCGAGCGACATCTGGCCGGAACGCAGGGCCTTATCGTTGGCCTCCCACTTCGCCAGCGAATCCTCGCGCACCAGGTCCGTGAAACGGAACTCCAGGTCGTAGCCGCCCACATCGCCCCAGAAGCGGTGGATGACCTCGGTCATCTTGCCCTGCACCCAGTAGGCGAAGGCCACGCGGTTCATCCGCGCTTGGTCCGACTGCTCCTGCGCCCACCCAGAGCCGCCCAGGGCGGCGCGGTTGGGGGTGAAGCCCAACTCGGACGGCAGCACGTCCAGCGCCAGACACGTCAATTGGATCAGGTACATGGCGTAGTCGTTGTTGAACTCCTGGGGCTTGATGGCCTGCCACTCCGTGCCGAACGGCACCGGGTGGATGCGCTGGCGCTCGGAGAGGTTGCCCCCGATGACGCCGTTGAGGTAGTCGGCGATGTCCTGAATCTGCTCCGGAGTGATCTTCTCCGGCGTTTTGAGTAGTCCCATCGGCACCGTGGCGTCCGAGAAGGCGGCCGTGTTCCACATATCGAAGCGGATGCCCATGTTCAGCAGGACCAGGGCCTGCTCAGTGTGCCCGTAGCCGTAGGGGGTCGTGTTGGTCGGGTTGTGCGGCCAATAGAACAATTCGTCGGCTGCGTAAGAGGCGCGCGGCGCCCCGTACAGGTAGAACTGGAATGCGGGCATCGGCGGCGGGGGCGTGCGGCCGTCGAGGTCGAGCAGGGGCTTGATGTGCGCGCCGTCCACGCGGCGCAGGCCCAGCACCTCGCCCCCGTAGGTCATCTGCGGCCACAGGGTGAGCCAGTCGCCGACGAAGACATCCTCCAGGGACGCGCGCAGCCAGTCCTGCCAAGACCACATGCCCTCGCGAACCCAGGCTCCGCGCTTGGGCGTGTAGTACGCCTCGGGGTAGGCAAAGAAGCCGCGGATGCTGGCGATCAAGTCGGCGTTCTTGACGGCCGTCTCGCGGGCGCGGCGATGGTTGCGCTCCCGAGGCACGATGTCCCACTCGAATGAACACAGCTCCGACTTGCGGCGTTCGATGCAGCGGCGCAACAGGTAGTAACTCTTGGAGAGGGTCCGCAGCAGGTCGGCCGTGATGCCGCGATCTGAGTCGGGGGTCGTCGGGAAGTTCCAGCCGACCCGGTACTTCATCTGGCGCGGCTCGCCGCCAAGGGGGAAGTTCTCGGCGGGCTGGCCGGGACCCATCTGAGCAACCGTCAGGCGGTTATCCGCGCTGGCGAATGGGGCGCCGAGGGTGGGGTCGTGGATCATGTCGGGCATCCCGCGCCCGATGGGGGTCAGGGCCGTCTGGATACGACCCGCGATGGCGTCCTGATACTGAGCCCCCAGCGTCCGGGTCCCTTGCGCCTTGGTGAGGTCCGCCGCCAGCGCCACGCGGCGCTCCACCGCCCTGCCGAAGATCGTCGCCGGCAACCGGGCTCACCTCCCCTTGTGGCGCGGAGCGCCTTTACTGTTGGCGACTGCCAGGTTCACGCCCCTCGTCGTTGCGCAGGCGGTCGTGGATCGGCAACAGGTGCTCCACCGCCTGAATCCGGTCGTACAACTCCGCCTTCAGCCGCGCCACCTCTGGGGTGACGCGCCACCACAGGAAGCGGCGGCGCTGCAAGGCGTCGTACAATTCAGACTTCAGCAGGCGCGACTCGTCGCGCAGACGCTTGATTTCGGATGCCACCTCGGCGGACGTGAGGGACATCGGAATCCCTCCTCAGCGTGCGGTTTGGTACTCGACCGTCCAGGTGACGGCCGCAGAGGTCGCCACCTGCAAGCCCGTGGATGGGGCCGTCACGGGGATCGCGTTGGCGGCCGCCGCTGACGGCGCCCAGGTCGTGTAGGGATACCAGTTGCCGGCCGCCGACCGCAGGTAGACCGTCACGGTCGTCGCCGCGCTCACGCTGACCATCACGGTGGCGGCGACGAACAGGGGCAGCGCGCCCGTGTTGACACTCGCGGCGGCGGCCGCCGCAACCCCCACGGCCAAGGCCCCGCTGTTGCCGGTGGCCTGCGGCTGGACCGGCTCCGGATTGCCGGCGGAGATCGGCTCCCCCGTCGCGTCCACCAGGAACGCCGCCCGCACCAAGGCGACGCTGGCGCCATCAGGCGCCCCCACCGCCTGCGTCGGCACCCCCAAGGCCGGCTCGTACACCTGGCCTCCCCGCACCTGCAGGCCGTTGATGACTGCCACTTCAGATAGCCTCCCCGCGAGCGTCGCCCTTGGGGGCGGTCGCCGCCGCGCGCATCTCCCTCTGCTGCCGGTAGTACGCAAACAAGCCGCCCCAGCCGCCGCCGGAGGCTCCGTACACGGCCAGCGCCAATCCCATCACCTGGTCGTCGTGGTGGCCGGCCGGGGCTTCGGCCTTCACATGATCCCCGTGCTTGACGCGCCGGAAGTAGCGCATTTCGTCGCGCAACTCCGTCAGGCTGGCCGGCAACTCGATCTGATGCCCCTCCACCACAACCACCAGCCGCGAAAGCAGGTCGTCCCGCAGCCGGGGCGTGAACACGATGCGCTCGCAGTTCTCCACCTGCTCAGCCACCGCTTCCCCCACACCCGTCGCATCCAGCCATACCCGCGCGTTGTAGCGCGCCGCAGTCGCATTCACGCGCGCCGCCACATCCGTGTACAGCACGCCCTGGAAGCGATGCCACTCCGCTATGCGGTATGGCGTCGCCGTCACGTCCAGCACACAGATAACCGTGAAGTCCTGACTCTTCGCCAGATCTACCCCTATGGCGTACTGATGCTCGTCCAACGGTCGCCCCAACGGCCGGTAGTCCTCGATGATCTCAGACAACACCGCCCACGGGAACACCGCCGAGTCGTCGTCCACGTATTCGGCCAGGTACTCCTGCCGAAAGGCGATGTCCGGAATCTCCAGACGGATACGCTCGATCTCGTCCTTGTCCAGCCGCGGGTTGTCGTAACAGGTGGCGTGGAACGCCTTGTAGTAGCCTGTGCCGTCCTTCTGCCCGATCTGGTCGAGGTTGTACGTCCAATTCCCGCTGCCGTTGGGAGTGGACTCGATCAGGGCCACTCCGCGCCGGTCAAGCAACATGGCGCGGATGACCTCATTCCAAACCACATCCTTGACGAATGCGGCCTCCGTCACGCAGATGCCGTCCGCGCCCTTGCCGCGCAGGTACTTGCCGTCCAGGGTCGTGCTGCGGGCCTCCAGCTTGCTCCCGCTCTTGAACTCCACATGGGGAAACGGGTTGTAGCCGAACGACTTCGGCTTGACGACGCGCTCCAGCAGCGGGTTCTGCCCGATTGCCCGCTCCAACTCGGCGAAGTAAATCTTGGCCTGGTCAATGGACGGAGCGGTCACGTACCACTGCTGTCGAGGGTTGGTCACGCAGGAATGCACGGCGCCGATGAGGGTGGTCAAAGACTTCCCAAAGCGACGCCCGCAGATCGCCACGCGCACCGTTCCACCGAGGTTCAGCAACTCAGCCTGTCTGCCAAGCATGTCCACGCCGAAGAACGACTTGGCGAACGCCACCCGATCCGTCTTGCAGCGCGCGATGACCTCCCGCGCCCGGTCCTCGCGCTCCCTGCTGAGGACCACAGACACGGGAGATCACCTCCACTTCTCAGGAGACATTGATTACCTCGATGCCGATGGACACATGCGTATCCTCCGCGGCCTCGTCCCAGCGCACGTCTAAACTGCGGATGATCGCCGCCTGCATGCCGTCCGTCGCCACCGCCGCGCCCTGACACACGCCCGCCTCCGCCAACGTCTCACGAAACGCCTCGATGTCGCTCGGCGCCGCAACCACGTTCGACGCCCGCAACGTCGCCAACGCCCCGCGCACATACGCCTCGCCCACCGAACGCACAACCGCGGTTCGGGCATCCGCGACCTTGCAGCCCTGCGCCTTCCGCCACGCCCGCAACTCACGCAAGCCCTCGAAGGCGCCGACGATACCAAGCGTCGCCGCAAACGGCAGCCAAGTGGTCACGACGCGGGCACCTCCCCGTCCACCTCCGCAGGCGGCAGTGCCGTCAGGATCTCGCGCACAAACTCAGATACCGCCGCGCCCAACTCCGGATTCACCCCCACGCTGCCGCGTGCGATCCGCAGCACATCCAACGCACACGCGCGGCAGTACGCGACCACCCTGCGCCGCTCGCCCAGCGCAGCAGGCAACCCCGTCGCCACCACCACGGACGGAGCGTCGCAACGCACGCAGCGCACAAGTGCGCCTATGTCCGGCGCAAGGGCGGCAGTGAGCATTGGGCGCCCCCCCTCAGCGCGATAGCAGCGCCGCACCAACCGCCAGCGGGCGATACCACCACGGCCACCCCTGGACCCGCGCAAGCCGCAGAATGGCCCTGATCCGCACAATCCGCGTCGCGCCTGGACACCACGCAGTCATGCCCGAATGCCGCCCGGTCGGAAAGGAGATCCACATGACAGCGACACCTCCTGGCGCTTGGGGATGCGGGAAGTTATGTGCGGAGTGCGGCGCTATAAGAAAAAGGCCGGTTGCGAGATCCGAAAACTGGGCGCCGAGCCGGTCCTAGTTTACATAATGCTCCTTATCGGAACCTTTCCCTCCACTCCAACTGCCGCAAGGGATTGCGGCCTCTGCGCCGGTATCGCTCGGCTGCAGCGCCAGTTTCCAGTTCTGAAGAGATGCTCAGTTGGTAGGACTGTCAGCAGATGGCTCTGCAGCGGTGTCGTCTGTGCCCTGCTCGATCCCGATCCCGCCTCGCACGTGGCCATCAGCGCCCCACAGCGCCTGCAGCAGCCGGTCTACGCTGTCGGTGGGCTGGTCGCCGAGCAAGTCGGCCTTCTGTTTGATCGCCTGGCGCATCTCGCTCGTGGCAGCCTTGTATGCCTCAACTATGGCCATAGGTGGGGTGTCGTTGGCTGCAACCATCTCGTCGATGCGTTGCCCCAACTCTGCCGAGCGTTGCGCACTATCACTAATCACCGCATCCAGCCGCTGCACGTCCGACAGGAGCTTGCCAGCGGCTGCGTCACGCAGTGCATCGCTGGCTGCGTATTTGTCCCTGAGTGCGCCGCTGATGTCGAAATGGGCGCGGAAGTGCCTCCGCAGCGAGTCGCCGGAGATCCTCTCGCCGTAGGTTTGGTGCAGCCGTCTGCCGATAACGTTGGCCGGGATCCCCTCGCACCGCAGTTGCTCGATCCACCGTCGGTGCTGCGATGCGCACACAGAGCAGGGGACCGCCATCGCACACACCTCCATGCGGATGATTGGGCTCGTCCGCCGCGGACGCGCACCTCCTGAAGCGTCCGCCGCTTGCTCCGCGACGCGTCTGGCCTCCTCCGCCATGCGGCAGCCAGGCAGCGGTCGCGGTAGGTGGATGGGGAGGGGGGGATGCCCTGCGCCGCGTCGTGCGGCTGCGGGCAGTGGGGCAGGGGAGGGAGCGCCTGCGCCCGTCCATCCGGTCGGGCTTCGGCTGCACTGGCGGTGCGCTCGGCGTGGCCGAGCCGGGATTTGGACACTCTTTCCCCCCTACCCCCCTTCCTCATCGGAACGGGGTCGACGGGATTGCTCTGGCGGACGCGCACCTTTCCGTGCTCGGGGGTAGGCCGACCGTGGCAGAGGGGGTTGCCGTGCCTCTCGCCGTCTATGGCTGCGGTCGGGCCCGCGAATTGGTGTGCGTCCGGTCGCCGTCACCCTGCGGCTGTTGTGCGGGGCATAAGGGACAGATACATGCACTACCATGGGTAGCACACAGGGGCGTAATCGCGCAACAGGGGGGAGTCCCTCTCCCGCCTACAGCGCCAAAGACTCAGGAGATTTTTTGCGCCTACAGGCGCCTTTTCGCCGCGCGGCGGCATCGGGGTAGATCACGCCAAGCACGGTGCGTGCATCGATCCCGGCGACCTGCGCCCACGCGGAGATCACCGCCCGTGTGCTCGGATATGCGCGAAAGGTCGCCGCATCGCTACGCGCGTCTCTGGCCGCGCGGATCAGGACCGCGCGCGCCAGGCGCCGCAGAGCATCATCCATGGCGCCACCACCCCCGGTAGTGGAGGGCGCGGGCGGCGCGGCGGAGCAGGGCGTCCAGATGATCCTGGACGGCACGGCGCTCGGCCGGAGTGCCGCAGGGAATGCCGATGGACGCCGCGGCCGCGAACAGCGGCATCGGATCGTCACGATCCATTGCGTAGCACGCGCGCAGCAGCAGCCGGTCATCGCGATGCATGGCGGGCGACCACAGCCATCGCTCAATGGCCGCCACCGCGAACGCCTGCCGCCGGACGCGGCTGCGCAGAGCGGCCACGGCGATGCCGCGGTTGCACGTCGGGTTCCCTGGCGCGCCCTTCTGCGATCCGATGTGGCTCAGTTGCGCGGTCGTGGGGGATAGCAGATCGGCGATGCGCTCGTTGGCCTCAGCCACCTCGGCGCGGGCCGTACGATACCAGCGCAGATCGCGCTCGACCTGCTCGCGGAGGTGCTGCGGCAGTCTACGCGGACGGGCCTCCAGGTGGGCGCGGCTGGCCTGTACCATGCCGTGGCGCCCCTCTCCACCAGCGGACCGCCATCATGCGACCATCCCCCTGACACAGCCTGCATGCAGCCGCATTCTAGCATGATGCCTGACAATCTGCATACCACGATCCCAGACAATCTGCATACTTCTCCCCTTGCATCGTAGGTGGCTACGCAGTAGAATCACACCAGAGACGGACGATGGAGGTGGCGGGGATGGAGACGACGACGGAGCAACAGAAGATTCCGGAGGGTTGGTATGTGTTCATGTCCAAGGCTGCCCGTGCCGCGTGCGCGGCGCGGGAGGCGGAGTTGGAGGCGAAGTGGGCGGAGCGCGAGGCCGCACGGAGCAAGGTGCTGGCCCTGAAGGCGCGGGAGGAAGAGGAGGATTGGGCGGAGGTGGCCGAGATCCAAGCGGAGTGGGATGAGGATAACGCGCGGCACGCCCGGAGGAGTGCGCAGAAGGCTGCCCGTGCAGCCCGGGCCGCGGCGCGGAAGGCAGCGGGTGGCACCCTCTGATCCCCACACCCGCCCACTTGGGCGGGAGGTTTGGCCCACATTGTCCCGCACGCAAGAGGAGGCCGACGATGCCTGCCTGCACCACCTGCGGCTCCGCTGCAGCCTCTGGACGCGGCGCTCGCCCGCACCTCTGCCCGCTATGCAACCTCCGCGCCAGACGCGCGGCGGGGCAGAAGCGCGTGCGCCAGTTGCGGGGAGCCCGCGGGGACTGCATCCGCTGCGGCCGCCCGACGGACGCGGAGCACGCCACGTGTGTGGCGTGCCGCGCGGCGACGACTCGGAAAGGACGTGCGTAAGGATGCCCATGCGGCTGGACCCGCGCGACCTGGACTCACTCGGGCCGGCTGCGCGGGCCGCCATCCTCGCGGCGACAGCGCCGGCCCCTGCGGAACGCGAGCAGCCGCGCCATAGTCAGCGCGCGGCTGGGGGAAAAAAGCATGCTTTCTCCCGTTCCCCCTCCCGCGACCGCGCCCTCGCCGAGCGGCTGCTGCGCCGTATAGAGGCCATCGCCGCCACGCGAGGAGCGTCGTCCGCGGTGATGCTGGCCGCGATGGACGCCCTCATCCGCGAGGCGGGCGAGGTGGCGATGGCGCTGGCGCGGGGGTAGTTCACTCGCGGTAGTCGTCGTAGATCTCCAACTCCGGGAGCGCCTTGTGCAAATAGTGCTCCGCCTTCAGGATGATCGGGCTCCCGGCCGACCGCGCCAGCGCACACAGCGCTTCGAGGTCGGCGATTTCTATCGTCCACGCGCGATCCCACTCGTCGTCATCAGGCGACAGCGGCTGTTCACTCAGCGCCGGGTCCACAACGGCGCCTTCGCACGGTCGTTCTCTGGAGCCGAAATAGGCACTCGTCCGCCGCACGATGAACTTCACGCCTCGCCCTCCTCCACCATCTGCACCACGCGGGCCGCGACAGTGCGCACCTCAGCCGCCAGCACATCTGGCGCGGCGCACTCGGCCAGTGCCTTGCCCGAGTACGCCTTGGCAACGCACCACGCCTCTGATGCCGCCCACGGGTTGAACACCACCGGAAGCTGCGTCCAAAGCGCATCGGCCACGCGCTCCACCAGCGCATCGCGCGTCCAGGCGTGGCGCTCAACCTCGGCGACGCCTGCCGCCCAAAGCGCCGCCTCCCGAGTGTCCTCGGCTAGCTCCACAAGTTTCTCGGCGCGCAGTCGGTGCAACAGCGGAACGACCACCCGGCATTCGTCCGCAGCAAGCGCGGCGGCCAATTCGCCGTAAGGCACCGCGGCTCGTCCGTCCCGAATATGTGCGCGGTACAACTCCACGAGAATCGCCTCGCGCTGCTGCGCCCGCTCGCGAACCAGGTCGGCAACGTCCGAGAATGTTGCCATGTGCCCGTGCCCCCCAACCTTCAGTCTTTGTATGGGTCTTGCACGTGCGCCCCTGCCATGAGGACGCCCATCGGCCGCAGGATGCAACGCACCTCCAGCGAGCCCGAGTGCTCGGCGAGCACGCCCGCCAGCGAGCGGTAAACGTGCGGCGACTCGTCCACATCCCCCCCGCGCACGACCACGCCGAAATCCTCGCACCGCTCGGACATCATCTGGCGGCTAACGAGGCCCTTCTGCTTCACGACGCCTCGCTTGAACTTCCCGCGCGCCGCTGTGCGGGACATAATCCGACCGGCACCGTGGACGGTCGAGCGGAACGCCGCCTTCGCCTCTGGCGTGTCCACGCCCGCGACCACGGCCGCGATGTCGCCCATGGACCCGCCTACGAAGCCCTCCTGACCAGGGAAGGCCGGGGTCGCGCCCTTGCGCACCACCCACACGCTCTCGCCGCCGTGGAACTCCTGCCATGCAAAGTTGTGGTGGTTGTGGACCGTATGCAGTACACGCGCGCCGAGGATGCGCAGCACGTGGCCGATGACGTACTCGCGGCCTGCGTAGGCGTAGAGGCCCGCGAGTCGCATCGCGCGGATGTAGGTCTGCCCGAGGTCGGTTGCCGTTGAGAGCAGCGTCGGATCGGCGTCGATGTTCTCGCCAGGCGCCCGGTCATGGAACCCGCGCCCTGCGGCGAGATTCAAAAACCCGGAGGCGATGCCGTGGCCGAACCCACGACTGCCGAAGTGGGCCGCGATCCAGACATGGCCGTCCTCGTCCTCTAGCAGATCCACATAGTGATTGCCGCTCCCCACGGTCCCGAGCTGCGCCGCCGCCCGGTCGCGAAGGGACGCCACGTTGGAGTCGTCCTGCCACAGGGGATCATCGAACAGGTCGTGGTCGATAGGTGTCGCGTTGACGCGGCCAACGCCGAAAGAAACGCTCCGATTGATGTCGTCCAAGATGGCCGGAATCGCGTACCGCACGTCGTCCGCCCGCGCGTCCGTCCGCACCCCGACCACTCCGCACGCGATGTCATAACCGACGCCGCTGGGGCTCACGGCGTCCCGATAGGCCACTACGCCGCCGATAGGCTGCGAGTACCCCTTGTGTGCGTCTGCCATCAGCGCAGCGCCAGCCACATTGCCGACGCGCGCGCATGTCCGAATCTGCGCCATAGTCGCCTCGTCAGGGTCGCCCCAGACTGGGACGCCATCAACCAATCTCATCGCATCGCCACCCCTTTCTCCCAGCACCCTGCCGCCTCGCACGTCGTCCAGTGCAGCGCCCGTCCCCACCGCACGCCAGGGCGCCTGCAATCGCCCCGATGCACCAGCCGTCCGACGACCACGCCGCCCTCGGGCGGGTAGCACACGTAACAGCCGCGCCCTGGCAACACCGGGATGCGGCTGCCAGCGTCCACCGGCACGATCTGCGCACCATCCCGCACCCACTCGATCTCGGCTCCGCAGGCGCGGCAGCGAGGCATGGAGTCACCTCCCAGGGGTGCGGGCCTTCAGCGCGTCCTCGAATCTCACGCCGCCGTCCCCCTCTCCAACTCGACGAGTCGCGCGAGGTAGTCATAGCCGGTGACGCGATAGCGGCTCTCCGCCTCCCACGGCAAACTTGCCTCTGGCGTAGGTTTCGAAGTCGCGCTCGGTGCGCTGCTCGTGTTCCCACTCGGCGCGATCGTCGGCGCTCAGGTAGTCGGCCACAGTCACCCTCCACGCCAGTCCAACTCCCGGGGCGTCAGGGGGCGGGTCGGGGGAGGTAGGTCAGGCGGCGCGTTCGAGTTCGACGAGCCGGGCAAGGTAATCGCAAACGCCGACGCCCTGTGTCACGCGGTACCGGGATCCGGCTTGCCAGGGGAGAGACTTGCGCTGCCCAACCATGGCGACGGCGATGTCGCGCCATGGCACCGCCCAGACCTCGCCGCGTCCCGCCCAGAGGATTACCACGCCAGCGATCGCGCCGGCGCGGTCGTACGCGGAGAGCCAATCGCGCTGGTGGTCCGGGATCTTGTCCCACGCCAAGCGGTCGATCTCGGTCTCTTTGGCCTCGATGCCGACCGCTCGGGCGCCGACACAACCGACGTAGTCGCAGATTCCTTTGCGCTCAGGGAAAGCCCCGGCGATCTTGCCGCCGCGCCACTGGACCTTCCAGGGCGTGGGGACCTTGGCAACCACGGCGATGCCGCGACTGCGGTAGACGGCGTTCTGAGCCTCGATCAGATCCTCGAGCGCGGATCCACGGTTGGCGTGGCTGCTCACGACGCCTCCACCACGATTTCCACGCCCTTGCGCTGCTCCGCCCACCCGCGCAGCCACGCCAGCACGTGCGCGGCCTCGACCTCGGTGATGTCGCCCTCGACCTCGGGTTCCCGGAGCACGATGCGGCTGCCCTCGATGCGGATCGGCAGGATCAGGCGACCCTCGCGGAATGCGGCGCGAAAGGGGTTCGGCAAGATCGCGGCGACGGGACCGAGATCGGGCACCGCGACGGCAACCTTGTCCCCCCTCCGCAACGTTCCCGCATCGGCCCCTGAGAAGCCCGCCATCGTATCCTGTGTCTTATCACCCACGTCCAGCCCGTGAACCTCTGTCGTCGCCTCCCTAGGTGCCTCTGCGTGCCACTGGCCATCCTTGCCGGATAGCGCCGAGGGAATCGTCGCGTCAATCTCGGACTGCAGCAAGGCGACGCCCGCGGTGTTGGGCGTTGGGACGCCGGGGAACCTGAGTTTATTGCGGTAGCACCAGTGCGTGAACTGCGTCGCCGACACCTTGACCTCGCGGCATATCTCCGCTGTGGTCATCCCGCTGGCAAAAGCCCTCCTGATCTCTTCCTCGTCCAGTCCCAACGCTATCCCGCGCATGTCGTCTTGCTCCTCCTCTTCGACCTCGCACACCACCACCGCACCGGTCCGGCAGGCCATGCACCGCCTGCGCGTCGCGAGGCCGTAGAACACGACCCCGCATCCGCACTCGATCCAGTCCCACGTCGCCACAGGCGCGTCCTCGGTCGTCGGGGCGTCTAGTCTGACCATCTGTGCCAGCGTCCGACCGGCCATGACCACCACCTCCAGGTCATCACGTCGACTGCAGTCGCTCGGTCCTCCGATCCGGACCGTCCAGCAGGAACGCCTCGCTGCGGTCGATCACTCGGGAGCCGATGGCGCGCCATAGCTGAGCGATCTTCGGGTCCTCAGTGCCGCCCCAGGCCGGCACGTCGTACATGGCGGTGTAGAGCGTCGGCCGGCGTGCGGCGTATCGCTCGTGGACAATCTGGTACACGCACTCGGCGGCGAACTGAGTCGCGGTCCGGTGTGCTGCCATGTCGTCGATCAGCAGCAGAGGCGCGGCGATCAGCAGATCCAGGCGAGCGTCAAGCTGCTTGTCCACGGTGCCGCGACCCAAGTCACGCAATAGCCGAGGGCCGTTAGTTGCGATGCCCTCCACGCCACGAGCCAGGAGGCCGTTGAACACGCCGAAGGCCATCGTGGTCTTGCCCACGCCGACGTCACCGACGTAGAGCAGGCCCCTGCCGTGCTCGTCGGGCCAGTTGCTGACGTAGCGCGCCGAGGCGGTTAGGGCGTTGTGGTGCCGTCCATCCAGTCCGATCAGGCGGACGTCCGCATATTCCGTCGGCACTTGGGCAGACTGCAGCAGGCGCTCAGTGCGCTGCTTCCGCTCGCGCTGCAGGAGACACAGACACTCGGAGTAGGTGCCGTATCCCGGTTTGTCGCCCTTCTCGCAGACCCAACCCGATCCGTCGCAGAAGCCTAGAGGGCACTCAACCCCGCTGGTACAGACCTGCGGTGAACTCTCCGGGTCGGGCAGCGGCATGCGGTCCAGTGCGTCCCCGAGCGATTCCATTGCGGATCACCTCCCCGTCGTAGTTGCCCTCCAGCACCTTGGCCACGTTCCGCTCACCGCTGATGGCCCAATCGAAGGTCGCCCTGAAGGGCCTGCAGCCATTCCTTCCCGGTCCTTCGCCGCAGAGAAATGGGCTCGCCCGGATCCGCGCGAAGTAGTCGCGCCACCAGGTAGCGTCGCGACCGGGTTTGACCAGGCGGTTGCGTAGTTTGTCGCGGCGATCGTCGGTGAGGTCGCGCACCTCGGGCAGGACGGGCGGGCAGATCTCGTTCCACGCGTTCACGATGTCACCCGCGGTCAGCGCGGCCGGCGGCACATCCCCCGACATCTCGGGAACGGGAAGGCGATCGGGAGCGGCAGGGGGTGCCGGTTCCGGTTCCCGAGTCGCAGCCGCCTCGGCGGCGCCAGCATCGGCCGGGTCGTCGCCAGACGACGAGGGTGCGATAGCACCCGGAAGTGGAGCTGGAGCTGGAGCTGGAGCTGGAGATACGCGCGCGATGGGCGAAGCCTTAGGGGTAAGGGTTTGGGGTAAGGCTTCGCCAAAGCCTTTGGGCAAGGCTTGTTCTAGGTAGTCGGCAAAGGGTTCGGCGTGCTCGCGGGTGACCGAGAGGAAGCGGGGCCACAAACGGTTCTGTGGCAACGCCAGCAATGCTTTCACGGCGGCTTTCTGCTGATTCTCGTTGTCCGGGCGCTGGTACTTCATCGCCTTGACGATCAGGAGGACCTCGGCCGCGTCGTCGTACGCGATGAAGTCCTCGGTGACCAGGCGGTCGAAAGAGCGATCCAACCGCGCCGGATCCCAAGCAAGGTCCGCCCACATGTACGGCTTCGGCAGCCAGAACAGGCCCTCGGTGGTCCGATGCGGGCAGGTCAGCAGATAGAGAGCGAGCGTTCGGGTGTCCTCGTCCCACTTGTTACGCCGGGCGTGCGCCCAGAGGTCTGGCTTGACGCGCCAGTATTCGGCCATGCCCTACCGCCCCCCGCCAGCGAGGAATCGGGCCCAGCCCTCGGATGTGGTGTCCGCCGGCACTCCCTGCATCCGCTGCGCAAAGACCAGGCGCCGTTGCCGAGCCGCCGGCCCGTCAAAACACCCCAGGCGCGCCATGATCCTGGCCGCGTCCGCAGCCGCCCCGGCGGATCCGCGCTTCGCCTGATCAATGAGCCGCCCGAGCCGGGCACGCAGGTTGTCCTCATCGCCTCGGGACAGTGCGGGCCTCAGTGAAACCGCCATGCGCATCCCCCGCCGCAACCGCAGTGCCGTCCTCGGGGCATCAGCGGTCAAGGGCCGGGGTCAAGGATTTTGCGTTGCATCGGCGATGCAACCGCCCCGGCTGCACTAAGGAGCCGCCCTCGCCACGGGGGCAGCGTGCGGGCACGCTCAAACTTGCTACGGAACTTGTAGCGGAAGGCGCCTTTGCTAGGCCGTTTCTGGCGTGTGTGTCGGTCCACCCAGAACGCGGGAGTGCTTGCGGCTCTTGCGCTTGTGGTTCCGCATGCGAACGGTGCGCCAAGAGATTCTTATCCCACACGTCACGCGGGGTGCACGATAGGCCTTCGGGCGCAAGGCATACAGGGATCTCTGATGGGCATTCGTGGAAGTCGCTACGGAAATTGTAGCGGCACTCCTGTGCCGTCACTTCTGTTCGCCCCCGATCTTGCGCGCCAATTTCTCGATCGCGGCACGCTGCTCGGCGGTCGGCACGTGCTGGTACTCGGCGGTCATCGCGCCCGAGGTGTGCCCCAATTGCTCCTGCGCGAGCCGCTGATCCGCCCCGAGCATCCGGAGCAGGGTGCCGACCGTATGGCGCAGGGTGTGCACCGGCCGCGCCGGCACCGGGAGATTGGCCCGGATATAGAGCTGCTTGATGCCGTACGTCGCAGCGTCCGGCGTGTACGGGGCCCACTTCCCATGCCAGATGTGGGCGAAGACGTGTGTGGCCGGCTCGATGCCCATCGCGGCGGATGCCAGGTCCTGCGCCGCCCGCAAGTTGCGCAACAGGCCGATGGCCGTCCCGGGGAGCGCGAGGGTGCGCCGGCTGCGCTTAGTCTTCGGGTCGCGCTCGACGGTGCCGCCAGCCAGGCGCTGCCGCTGCCGGACGATCCGGACCGTTCCGCGGTCCCAGTCGATGTCGTCCCAGTGCAGCCCGATCAGTTCGCCTCGGCGCAGCCCGGTCAGTAGGTCGAGGACGGCGTATGCGCGCCACGGCGAATCCGGGCTGGCGGCGACCAGCCGGGCGCACTCCTCCTCGGTGAGGAACGCCTGCTCCCGGTATGGCACCGAGGGCGGAGAAACGAGGGACGCCACGTTGCGATAGAGGATCTCCTGGCGCATGGCGGCGTGCAGGGCGGCCACCAGCATGCCGTGCGCGACCGTCACGCTCTTGGGGTCCAGCGGGCCGCCGTCGTGACGTCCGTGGGCCAGCAGGTGCGTGTGGAGCGCTGAGATGTGCGACGGGCGCAGGTCGCGAAGCCGGACCTTGCCGATCACCGGCACGATGCGGCGCATGTGGTGCTTGTACTGGACCAGGGTGGTCGGGGTGCGCCTGGGCGCCACAAAGTCATCGAACCAGCGCTGCAGCCACTCGGAGACGGTCGGGTTCTCGTCGAAGCGGATCCCCGCATCGAGTTCCCGCTCGATCTCCCGCTGCCGGCGCTTCGCCTGGGCTTCGTCCGCCGTGCCCGTGGCGAGGTACCGCTGCTGGTTGCCCGGCAGGGACACCACGACGGTCCATAAGCCCTTCTTGCCGCGGCGCACCAGGCGCGTCTTCATGACTGCCCACGACCGATCTTGCGCGGCGCCGGCGGCAGCGAGCCGCGCACCAGGGCTTCGTGTACGGCCGCGGTCGAGACGCGGATGATGCGGCCCGCGCGGAAGCCCTTCAGGCGGCCGGACTTCACCCAGTCCCGGATCGTCTGCGTGGAGACGCACAGGCGCTTGGCTGCGTCCTCCACGGGGCAGAGCTGCGCCGGGACCTCCTGCAGGTTGGCGCTCACGACCGCACCTCGGGCACGTACACTACGAACTCACCGCGCACGACGCCAATGGGCCAGCAGCCGAGTCGCCAGAGGTCAAGCAGCGGTTCCCACGGGGAAGGCCAACCCACAATATCGGCGACGACGAGATGCTGAGCACCGCTGGCGGCGGCCCTAGCGGCGGCCCAAGCAGCGTCCCTAGCGGCGTCCCTAGCGGCGGCCCTAGCGGCGTCCCTAGCGGCGGCCCAAGCGGCGGCCCTAGCGGCGTCCCTAGCGGCGGCCCTAGCGGCGTCCCTAGCGGCGTCCCTAGCGGCGGCACTAGCGGCGGCCCAAGCGGCGGTCCTAGCGGCGGCCCTAGCGGCGTCCCAAGCGGCGGCCCAAGCGGCGGCCCAAGCGGCGTCGCTGATGGACCGCCAACCCTGGACGACCCGCACCGAGGCGGAGCCGACCAGCGCGTGAAACCGCGCCAGCCGCCGCAGGTGCTCCTCCACAAGCGGGTGCAGTTGTTCCGCCGTCACGGCCGACGATGGCTTCAGCCATGCAAAGCCCGCTAGGGCTTCGAGGAGAGCAACCACTTTATCACCCTGAGGCCCAAAACATGAGGCAATGCCGCACTCGCGCTCCACGAAGATGCTGCCGCACCTCGCCTTGGTCTCATCTTGCGCGATCACATCGGACGAGGCCACAGCCAGGAGTCGCACGGGCCACTGGCTGTGGCTGTGCTGCATCGTGTCCTCCGCGCGGTAGCACAGGTGCGAATCGACACCGCAGGTATCATGGCTCACACGGTCAGCAGTGGGCAGCGTCGTAGTCTTACCAACTGTGTACCGCACAGTACCGGTGCGGCAGTCGGTATAGTCGTGGCGCACCAACTTGTAACCATGGACCTCAGCCATTAGCGCCGCCCCCCCGTTCAGAGTCAGCCCTGGACCGTTCCGCGCGGATTTCTGCCTCGCGCAGCAGAACGGCAAGTCGGTGTTCCTCGGTCATTCCAGCCATCATGTGGGCGGCCATGTCGATGATTTCTGTCATGCTTCTCGCCTCGAGCTGAACGGTGATTTCCACGCGGTTATCGCGTTGGCGCACGGTCAGCACGGCGACGACCCCTTACCCCCGTCGCCGACGATCTCCGCATCGGCTGGCAGGCACCTGATACGACGACCATAACTGACTGCCACCAGCAGGACGGGCACGGTACCCGTGCAGTGCCACGTCGGGTCATCGTGACCGTGGAAGAGTATGTAGCCCTCCGCGAGGTAGTCACATCCAACGACGATTCCGGTCTGGGTGCGGGGGGCCCATTCGCCGGAACGCCACCAGCGGATGGGCTTGCTCTCGATGTGACGATGGGTCGCGTGCGCAGGATCCTTCTCGTCGAAGGCGTCCTTGACGCTGCGCGCCGTCGCCCTCACAGACACGCGAGTGCCAATCGGGAACTGCTGCTGCAAGTCGTCGTACCTACGTGCTCGCGCCATTGCTTGCACCTTCTTTCTCATCCCCGTCGCCGACGACAGACTGAACGGTTTGGTACGCGACTCTGTACTCGTCCTCGATCTCGGGGTGCTTTGGGGCTGCTTTGCCGTCAACGATGGTGCGCGGGAACAGTACCATCCCGCCAGCTTTGCCAGCGGCGTCGCCTGCTCTGAGGAACCGGCGCACAATTGCCACCCGCTCCTGCAGGCGGTCACGCTCGGCCTCCAGCGCCGCCACCTGGGCCTGCAGGGCGGCGGGATTAGGGGACTGCTTCCCCTTCAGCGCGGTCAGCGTGTGCCGGTAGAGGCTCGGGGTCGGTTCCTTCTGCTGAACCGCCCACGTCCAGAGGTCGCCGTGTTCCGCCATCACATCCTCGACCAGCCACAGCGCCAGTTCCTCTGGCAGCCACACGCCGCTACCCACGCTCTCCACCTCCCCGCGCCACGAAGGGTTGCAGAACGTCATGCATCGCCCGGACCGTCTCCTCTCCTGGTCATCGGTGTCCGCGACTTTGCCGCATCCGTCGCACTTGGGGCACCGCACCTCACTCGCCACGCCGCACCACCTCCAGTCCCCACACCGCAGCCCCCATGACCGTGACGACGCCAAGCGCCGCCCACTGAGCGCGGCCGTTGAGGACCACGACCCCGATGAGCGCCCAGGAGATCACGCCCCAGGCGGCCCACCCGGCCAGCTTTTTCCACAATGGTTCACGGTCGTCGGACTCCTCCAGCACGGGCACCAGCGGCACGCCCAGCGCGCGTGCGTCATGCAGCACGGCCCGCAGGTTGGCCTCGGCCGCCTGCAGTTGCGCGCAGGCCATGTCGTGCCGTAGCACGACGCGAGGGTCCGACGCGTCGCCGGCGGCCGTCTCCCGGTACCGCGCGACGGCCTCGTGATAGGCTCGCAGGACGGCCGTGTACTCGGCCTGCAGCAGCTCCGTGTCTTCAGGCAGATGCTGAGCGATTGCCAATGCCGCCACGCTCCTCTCGCTGCGCCCGCTGCGCGATCGCGGCGACCTCGTCCGGCCAGGGCCCGCGGCTCATCTGCGACGGGATCTGGGCTTGGGCGGCACAAAGTCCGTTCCAGGTCGTGACGCCGTCATTTCGCAGGACGTTGCGCAGGAAGATCCACCCGCGCATCGCTGCCCACGCATCCGCCCCGGCTCCGTGCGCGTTGGCGTTGTCGATCCGGGCGCGCTCGCAGAGGCTGGCCAGGTCGGCCTTGGCGCCCGGCCACAGGAACCGGCAGCAGGCTGCGGTGTCAACGGCGAACGGCAGGGGCAGGTTCGGGCTGTTGGCCATTAGGAAGCCGAGATCGAAGCCCACGTCGTGTCCGACGACTACGCGGCCGTCGAACTGCTCCTCAATCAGGGGCTCGATCAGCAGCCAGGGAGAGCCGCCAGCAGCGCGTCCGGAGGTGATGCGGTTGATGGCCAGGGCCTTCTCGTCCGGGCGGTAGTCCTCGTGGCAGACCACGAGCTCGGCTACCGGCCCGTCGATGCACGCCAGACCCACAGTCAGCAGCGCATCCTTGAGCGGATCCAGGCCGCCCGTCTCGGTGTCGAAGGCGATCACCGGAAGGTCCTCCAGGGGCGTGTTGCCGAAGTCGTCGTCGATGGGCCGGAAGGCCAAAGGGTCAGACGCCAAGAGAGTCCACCTCTTTTTGCGCGGAAAGCCGGCCGGCTGGGATCCCTGGGGCAATGGCGGGGCCAACAATTGCGCCGGCGTGAGGGGCGGATCGGCTTCGCTCGCCGGCGCCAAACCTCGCTCCCCTGCTTGCCTGGGGAGCTTAGGCGGGGCTTTCAGCCCCCGCGATACACATCCATCGCCCCCTCGCTCCGCTTTGGCCCCGGCTACCGCCCTCTCGGGCTCACAAGGGCCGCGCGTTGGTCGGCCAGGATTCGGCGGCGGCCCGCCCCCCTCTGGAGTGGGCCGCCCCGTCACGCCGGCGCTTGCCTCGCGACCAACTCGGTGTCGTCGACCGAAAACAGCGCGTAGGCCATGGTCGCGTGCTCATGCGAGTAGTACAGCCCTTGCGGTTGGGCTCCGAGCTTCAGCCGGCGGCCCTCGCGCTCCAGCCGGTAGAGGGTCAGCAGGCCCTGCGCGTGGGCCTGCTTGGAGCCGTCGGAGCCGACGAACCTGGGGAGCGGCAATTCCACGACGGCCCTCCTCAGAACGGGACATCGTTGTCGTCGAGAGCGCCGATCTCGGCAATCGCGGCGTCGATATCCGATGGGTCCAGAGCGCGGTTGAGGTAGCAGTTCTGGTAGGTCTTGCCGTTTTTGGTGTTGGTCTTCAGGGAGAACTCAACACAGACGTCGATCAGGCTCGGCAGGTAGTCGGGCAGAGCGCTGAGCATGCCGATGTCGAGGCCGAGGTTATAGAGGTCCTGTTTGACGTACTTGACCTGGTCGCTGTTGCCCATGACGCGCCGATGCATGTGCTCGCCCGATGCCGGCCCGGCGAGGATGTTGAGGCCGATCACGAGCATCGGCGTCCCTTCCGACTTGGTGCGGTCGATCCGAGCGATCTTGATCTGCCCGATGTAGGTGCCATCTGGCTTTGCGGCAAAGCCGTCGCGCTGCTCCCGAACATCGGCTTTCCGCCATGCGTCGTCCCACCGCGCCAGTTCGTCGCGCGAGACGGGTGTGTAGTTGGACGCCTGGGCGCGACTGGATCCACCGTGGCTGCCGCCACGCGCGGGAGGCGCGTCCTGCTGGGCCCAACCGGTGCCCATCTACACTGCACCTCCCCGCGCGATAGCGTCGTCGAAGGCTTCACGGAAGGCGTCGTAGCGCATGTCGATCCATTCCGGGAAGCCACCGATCCGCGTCCCCGCCTCCCAGGCCTCGCCAGCCTGGCACCGCAGCACGCGCGCTGTCCCCTGCTCGGTCTCCACGGCATCTGCGTAGAGGATGAAGTCCGCGATGGCTGTGACGATCTCGTGGGCCTGGCGGGGCATCGTGGGGACCGCCCTGACGATCTGCTTGGTCGGCGTCTTGATGTTGGCGAACTCGGCATGGCTGATGAGAATCAGGCCATACGGCAGCAACGCCAGGCGATTCAGGACGCGCAGGAACTCGTCCTTGACCAGAGACCAGCCTTTGCCCCACTCCAGATCTGACTCGTGTTGCACGCCCGCGCGCTTGAGCACCGCCTCGGAACAGAACTTGAACAGGTTGTCGACCGTGTCGACCGCGATCGTCCGGTAGGAGTGGTCGCCGGCGGCCAGCTCCTTGCAGGTGTCGATGAAGGTCTGCCAGGAGTCGATCGGCACCTGGTAGGCCTCCAGGGCATTGAGGCCGGGCTCGGTCGCCAAGAAGACGCAATCCTCGAACTGGCTCGCCAGCGTCGTCTTGCCGATCTTCGGCGCGCCGTACAGCAGGATCGTGAAATCGCTAAGCCTGCTACGGGGAGGGGTCTTTGCGGTCGGCAGCAGCCGCGGCCCCGCGTGAGCCGACGTTGCTGCCGGATCCGGACCGGCAGCCCGAGGCGCCCCCGCAGCCGCACGGGCCGCGGGCCGGGGCCCGGCACCGGTGGCAGGCGGCAGGGCGCGGGGCGCGGCGGGAGCCGGAGCAGGCGGGGACGGCGCGACCGCGGGCGTCTCCGTGGGGGCGCCTTGCTTCGCCATCGCCTCGGTGACGGTCTTGGGTGTCTCGGTGGTCTGCGGGTCCGCCGGCGTGCCCGGCTTTGCCCAGCCGGCCGGGGCCCGGCGGGGCGCACGAGGCGGCGCGGCGGCGGGAGCGCTACTCATGGGGCTCGTCCTCCTCGAGGAGCTCGGAATGGGGGGGCTGCACGAGGTAGAGGGCCTCGGCGTCGGGCTTGTGGGCGCACAACGGCAGATATGGGCATCCGCCGAACTGCGTGCAGTAGCTGGTGTTGCGCGGGTGGTAGCCCAGACGGCGGTCGACCAGCATGCGCTGGGTCTCCGTCCAGAGGTCGGACTCGAAATGCGCCAGGTCGTCTTGCGACCGCCGGAGGTCGAATTCGGCGAAGTAGAACTCGGGCCGGATCTGGTAGTCGGCGATCAACCGCTCCCGGTACTGCGCCGGTGTCTCCTTCTGGGTCTGGCGGATGGAGGGCTTCTTGGCGACCCGGTAGATGACGCCGGCGATGGTGATGTCCCACTGCCGCTGGGCCGCGTACATGTACAGGGTCACCTGCGTGTCCAGCACCAGGCGGTCGACGTACATGGTGTTGAGCTGGCTGGCCGACTTGTACTCCTCGAGGAACCACTCGCCGCCGACGTCCACGATGCCGTCGATCTTGCCCGCCAGTATGAAGCTGCGCGACGTCGCCCCGGTTGCCGGGTTGATCACCGGCACCCGAAACTGGACCTCCCTCTGGCCGCCCTGGTGGCGGGTCCACTGCGCGAGGGCGCCTCGGCTCATGGCCTCGACCGTCGCCCGGTCGTTGGCGATCCTGTCGGCATGGGCCTGGTCGTTGGGCTGCGGCGACAGCCGGTCGAACAGGTCGAGCCCCTTCTGGTAGTCGCCAGTCTCTATGGCCTTGTGGAACGCGGAGCCCATGGGCAGGGCCGGATGCGTCACCCGGGGCACGATCTGGTCCACGTAACGGAACTGCCAGCGCTGCGGGCAGTTGAGTCGCGTCTGCATCTCGCTGTAGGTCAGAAGCTCCTGGGTCGCGACCTCAGCGCCCATCAGGCGCCGCCCCCTTCGGGACGGCCGCTGAACACACTGATCATCAGGATTTCGGCGCGGAGCAGTATGCGCAGGAGCCGCCATGCCCCGATGGACAGGGGACTGTGGGCACGCTCCCAGCAGCCGACGACCTCGTCCGCTGCATCCTCGACGCAGATCGCGTCGTTGCAAACATCGTCGGCTACCGCCGCGATCAGGCCATCCTGGCGGCACTCAATCAGAGCCGCCCAGGCGCGCGTGCTGGCGCAGAAGTCCTGCTCTGCGGCATCCTCGGGGTCCATTGGCTGCCGCCATGCATCGAAATCGGGGGTGAGAGATTCAAGCACCGTCTCCACCGCCCAACTCCGGCCAGATGACAGGGCGCAGTGCAGGAGCAAGATCGACCGGGAAAGCCGTGCGCCAGTAGACGGGATAGGACCCGCCGCACTGGCAGGTCGCCATGGTGATGAGCATGTCGTCGTGCTTTTCCGTCCGCGCCGGCGTGGCCAGGGCCATGCCGGTGCCGGGCACCGCATGGCATCGCGGGCAACGGATCTGCCCGACGTGGCCGCGGGCGCTGAGGATAATGACCGTGAAGTCCACTCGAAGCCCACCCTTCTGCGACTGGATCAGGCAGCCTTGGGCCAGGACCGCAGGGCCCGGGTCACCGGGTGCTGCTCCAGGAGCGCCCGGTCGCCGAGCGTCAGCGCGATGGCGATGAGGACATCGTCGGGTACTGGGCTGATGACGCCCGTTTCGTACTTGCGCAGCGTCGCCGGCGTGACGCCGACGGTGTCGGCCAGGTCGCGGACGGAGATGCCGCGCCGCTCGCGGGCGATCCGCAGGTGCGAGGGCAAGGTCAGATCACCTCCTCCTGGAAGCCGGATGAAGAATTCGCGTGCGCGAACTCCTCTCAGTCCGTCAGGGATCGAGTCAGGCGGAGGCCGCCCCGCCCCGGCGCGGCGCGCGCGCCTTGGGCGCGTTCTCGTCCTCGGGCGCGGCGGGGACTGTAGAGTCGGGGGCGTCCGCAAGCAGGGCCGTGACGGGGATGCTGAGGGCGTCCGCGATGCGCTGGAGGTAGTCGATGGACGGGTTGGCCCGGCCCTTTTCCACCGCCAGTAGGTGCGAAAGCGCCAGGCCGGCCGAACGCGCCAGGGCGCGCAGGCCAATGCCTCGGTCTTCGCGCAGTTGACGAATGCGTTTGCCGACCACGTGTATCGCCTCCGTGCTACATAGTAGCGGATAAACGCTACAGACGCAAAGGGAAGTGTAGCGACTTGTTGAGCCGATATGGGCGACCACAGACAGAAATTCAGACCCCAGCTCTCTCGCGCTCAGTCGCGCTCGCTGTATCGGGTTTCCGGTGTAGCGGCGAGGCGGTACGGCGGGTATGCTCGTGGAGAGGTGTAGCGCTGTGGCAGACTCTCGCCCGGCCGCCACCACGCTGGCGGCGAATATCCGGAGTCGCATGGACGCGTCTAACCTCAGCATCCGTGCTTTGGCCGACAAGGCTGGAGGCATGAGCACCAGCACGATCCAGGGAGTGCTCAGCGGACAGAATGCCCGCCAGGACACACTGGAGAGGCTTGCGGCGGCATTGGAGTGCTCTGTGTCGGATCTCTACGCGTCCGTGGCGCCAGCCGAGGTGAAGCGCCCAGACGCATCAACGGATCGGGTTGATCGACTCATCGGCCTGTTGGAGAAGCTGGAGGCCGACGTGAGCAAGGCCCTCAGCATTGCGGACAAGAACAGTGACGCAGTGAAGCAGATGAGCACCGATACTCACGCTCTGGTCAACAGACTGCTTTCCCCCCGCCCCTTCAACGGCGTCGGCGGTGACGGCGACGAAGCGGCGGCCAAGGATGGCAACGGGGCCAGCGCGGAGCAGACGAGTTGACGCGCGGCGGTGCCGGTGTGGTCGGATGTGGGCGATTCGGGGCGCGGACGTGCCCCGGTGCGAGTGCGAGGGCACGGAGGCCACCTGATGCAGGGAGGGTTGGCCGGTGCATGTGCTGCTGATAGTCGCGTTGTTCGTTCTCCCGCCGTTGCTCTGCGCCGTGGCGGCGGGGCGCCGCGGCCGCTCCCCTTGGGCCTGGCTCGGCTGGGGCGTTCTCGGCGGGTGGGTCGCTGTAGGCATCCTGTTCGGCAAGGCGGCGCGGGTGGAGGGAGGGCAGGCGGCAAGGGCGGGGCGGGGCATCGCCGCTGCGTTGTTTCCGCTCGCGCTGTTGTCGATTCTAATTGGAGTGACAACGCCGGGAGGCTCCGTCCCGGCGAGCGCACCACGCGCGACGACTCCGCGCTCAGCGACGGCGCCGTTAGCAGCTAAGGCCGCCCCGGTGTCCTCGGCGGCAGCCTCCGCATCCAAGCCGTCAAGCAGTGGCGCGTCGGCGCCTACGTCCCGGGGGACGCCAACCTCATCGTCGACGGCCCCAACTCCGAGGAAAGCCGTCGTCCTGCTGGACGTACAAGGCTCCGGCACAAAGAGCACGCAGTCCTTCACGGTGCCGAACGAGTGGGCACTGGCCTGGGCATATAATTGCAGCGACTTTGGTCAGCAGGGCAATTTCGCGGTCGATGTCTACCGCGGCGGCCAGCTCTCGATCTCGGACCTGGGCGTGAATGAGCTCGGGATGAAGGGGAACGACATCGAGTACTACCACCACGGGGGCACGATCTACCTAGAAGTCTCGTCGGAGTGCAACTGGCACATCATCGCTCAAGCTTAGCGGGCTCGGACGCAGGGAGACGCCCTGGGCTCGCCCGCGTCGGCGTCGGAGCGTGGTCGGACCTTCCATGAGTGTGCGCATCGCTGGCCGTGGTGGGACGCCGCGCTCAAGGCCGAGGGCTCGGTGACTGAGGGGACGCCCCCGCCGGCCAGACGAAGACGGAGGAGGCGGCGGGCCTGTCGTCCGTGGCCGGCTGAAAGACGGTGAGCATCCAGACCGACGAGGCTGTTGCTGCGGGCGGATAGACCCAACCAGCCATGAAGCCCCACCCCAGCGACACGACTAGAGCGTGGTGGTGGCATAAAACGAGGCATAATATGCGCCCCGCGATGCAGACGGCCCCGCCCAACCCCGACGGCTGGGCCGGGGCCGCCTCGTCGCGCCGACCGCTGGGAGCATCGTACAATCCGCACAGTGTGCTCTTGCACCACGCGACCAGTCGCGTATAATGCAATCAGAGACGAACGGGGGTGGCGAGGATGACGGTGCAGGAGGCGGCGGAGGCGGCGCAGGAGGCGGCGGAGGCCGCGCACAGGGCTACGGCGCGGACTCAGCGGGCGGAGGCCGCGGCGGTCCGGCTCGCGGCTCAGACCGGAGATCCCGAGGATGTCGAGGCGGCGCGGGTGGCGCGTGCAGCATCCCGCGCAGCCGAGGCCGCGGAGACGCGCGCAACACGGGCGGCCGAGGCCGCCATCGTAGCCCTCACAGGGCGCCCCGTGCGCCGCGTCCTGTAGGCCCGCGGTCCGAAGACGCAGAGAGGGGTGGGGAGGATGGCATTCCGGACCGTCGCGGTTCCGACCGAAGGCCCGTATGGCATGCGATGGGCGGTGCCGACGCGCGAAATGATCTCGGAGGCGACTGGGTTCGACGCGGGCGACGAGTTTCAGTCCGAGGCGCAGGTTCGACTCTATTTCGCGGTCGTAGAGCAGGTGGCGATGTTCGGCGAATGCCCGTGGTCCCAGGAGGCCCTGGACACGATGGCCGAGGCCGTCCTGGAGCACCGATGGCACTGCGCGTTCTGACCCACACGCCCGCCCACTTGGGCGGGAGGTTTGGCCCACATTGTCCCGCACGCAAGAGGAGGCCGACGATGCCGACCCCCGACACCTGCACCAGCTGCGGCGAGCCCTACGCCCGCCGCAGCAGCCTCCAGACGCCGGGCGGCCCGTGTCCGGCGTGCCGGAAGCGGCGAAAACAAGCCGGCACGCGCAGCCGACGCGCCGCGGCCGGGCTGTGCACCCGGTGTGGCAGGCGACCAGCTCAGCAGGGTAGGCGCTACTGCGCCGAATGTGTCCGAGAGACGCGAAAGGCCCCCGCCCGGGCGTGATGCCCAGAGCGGGGGCCTTCTTTTCGCGCGGAAAGCCTACTTCGCGGCCTCTATGACGCGGCCTTGCGGCCGGTGTCTACGCGCGCGGGCGGCCGGCGAGGACTTGCACCTCGCGCACCGCGCTCCTGTCGGACCGCTATCCTACTCCTTAGATCACGGCCGCCCCACCCAGTCTATCACTTCGCCGTAGGCTGCGTCCCCACAATCGTCGGCCCGGCTGCCGCCAGAGCGCCACTGGTCTTCGCCGCAGCAACAGCCGCCTGGATGGCCGCGACCACTTCCGTCACGTCGATGGCGATGCCCCGCGCCTTCAACCCGGACTGCACGAGCGCCACCGCCTGCTTCATCTTTTCGGTGCCAGCGGGCGAGGACGCATACCTTTCGGCCCACGCCACCGCATCGTGCGCGAGGCTGGACAGGACGGCACGCTCCTGCACCGTCGTTTGCGATTTGTACCACTTGGAGATGCCCTTCTGGTGGTTGCTCCACCACTTCAGCGCGAGCGGGGCGCCGATGATCACGACGAGGATGGCCAGATCGGCCAGGATGCCGGTCAGGGTCGTCGGTGCGAACGGGAGCGTGGGCATCACCTAGATCCCTCCTCAGTCTTGCAGCGTCACCGTGTATCGGACGTAGCGCGTCGGGCTCGCGGGGTTGTAGGTAGCCCAGGTCGATTTGTCCGCGCTGCCCTCCACGAGGGGGGTGACACGTCCAGCATCCACTTGTGCGCTTGGGGCCATCACGGAGAGCGCTGGCGGCGTGTTGCCGACGGCGAAGGTCCCTGCGGAGCGGCTGACGGGGCTGTCGGTCGCGGAGAACCATACGACCCCTTGATCTGTCGTCGCTTGCCAGGTCTGCGGAGAGATGGAAACCATCGTACTGGTCATCGCCGTCTGTAGAGTGGTGCCGACCATCGGTGGGGATGGCATGATCCCCCACTGCATCAGGTTGTTGCTCGTCTCTCCCCCATAGCGCCAGCCGTCGAAGCCTAGTGCGATCGCCAACAGATAGCTGTTGATCTGGTCTGTCGTGCTTGTCAGTGGTGTCCCGGTCAGGGCGTATGCCAGAGCCGCGACCCTGACGCCCTGAGCGTGCGCCATCGGGACCCCCGACACGTACTCGTCCATCACGATTTGGAATCCGCCCTCGGGCACGCCGGCATACTGGTTGTCTGACCGAGAGTAGAACGACTCCCAGAGCAGCCAGTCGCCCGACCCCAACGTCGAGGCGATGCCGTTCGGATTTGCCGTGTAGGCAGTGTTCGACGTGGGCGGCGCAGCGGCTCCGCCAGGTGGTAGCGCCGTGATGGTCGTCGCGGCTCCGTCCCAGTTGAGCACCTTGCCGAGCGTGGCAGATCCGGCCGCCACGCTCATGTACAGGTTCAGGCTCTGCGTGTTGGTGTCGAACCCGGAGATGTCCGCGATGTCGATCTGCTGCCCCGCCGTGATGGTCACGCTGCCAATCGGGCTGGCGGGCGTCTCGCCGTCGTAGTTCAGGCAGGTGTAGCTGAACTCATACGTCCCGGCCGCGAGCGCGGTGCTGCCGGCCGCTGCTGTGGGTGCGGGAGCAACACTTGGCACCTGCAGGACGCTGGAGTTGACCGCGGTGCTGAGACAGTCCTGGGGGTGGCTGTTCGCGAACACGGCGAGCACTGGGGTCTTGCCCTGGCAATACCCGCGGAGGTAGTTCAGGTAGTCGGTGGGGATGCCAGGCTGCCCCGCGGCATCAAGAAACACCCCTGCATACCCGGCTGTGGCGCACCTGTCTATGGCGGCCGTGATCGCGGACGCCGGCGGGATGCACCCGTTATATTGCGCCTCCGTGACCCCGATGTTCACGTACCCGTAGAGCTTCACGCCGGCTGCCACAAGCTGGTCCTGGACGGCCTGCTGGCGGGTAGTCGTGTTGCTCCCTGGTTCATTGCAGACCAGCATCGGGAACGCCGACAGGGCCGCGATGGAGTGGTTGACGCTGTTGCGATTATCGACATTGCTCAGGTCGCCGTAGTAGAACCCGACATTGGTCGGCGCTAGGGCGCCTGATGTGATCGGTCTCCCGGCCGCCTGCCACGCGTCCAGCGGGGCGCTCCGCCAGTAGCCGTTCTGCGCCGCAGTCGTTCCGGCCTGAAACACTTCCGCGTCCCGCACAGTCAGGGTGCCGTTGGTGTAGCGGGCGAAGATGTAGGCATACAGGTAGTACGCTGGGGCACTGGGAGTGGCTGTCACCTCGAATTGGGCTTCGGGCCAGGTATCGGCGGGAAACGCCATCGACACGTCCGCCAGAATGGTGCCTCCGAGTCCGCCACTGTCGGTCAGGATCAGGTTTATGCCGAAGGCGCTGGCACTAGGAGGCCCGACGATCCCGGACCCGGATGCGATGACGCGGAGTGTGATGGGCTGGGCAGAAGACTGCTGGATCCCGTAGATGAGATTGAGGAAGTTGTCGGCGGCTGTCGTGTTGACCATCTGGACGCGATCATTGTCCACGACGGTCCACGGCGCTCCAGTGACCTGCCACCACCCAGTATCACCAGGGAAGGTGTCGGCGATAGGGGCTGGGGCGAGCACAATGGCGCCAGACTGAAGGACCGTGCGGTTGAACTCGCTTGTAGCGAGGGGGGGGGGGGGTACAGAGATCACGGCGGCACCTCCTGCCGATGCAGGGGCGGGAGCACATGTGGGGCTTGCTCAGCGGGCGGTGCTTGGGGCCGGCTCCAGGCAGCCGATTGCGGCCTCCTGCGCCTGCGCTGCCGCGATGGCTGCCTGGATGGCCTGCTTGTGAGCGTCGGGGATGCCGGGGTACTGCGCCAGGAACTCCCGCAGGTCCGCCACCTGCCGCACCAGAGCGAGACACGCGGGGCTCAGGGGCGTGCAGGTGATGCTCCATGCCTCGGTGAGCGGGTACGTCGCCCCCAGCCAGACATTTCCGTCCGCGCCATAGCCGCTGCCCCAACTGTTGCGGCACAGCACCTCGAACTGCGGCTGCGCGCCGGTGTACGGCGTGCGAGTGCGGTAGTCTACTCCGAACAACTCGTGCCCTTCGGTCGCAGCGGTCCCCGGCTGCCATTGCGCGACGTAGCCACCGAGGCCATCGGGGACGGGCGAGAAGATCATGCCGCCAGGGGAGCAGGGGATCGACAGGGCGATGGGCGCGTGGTCGATGGCCGATGCGAGCGCTGCGGCATTCTCGCCCACGGTGCCATCACCACCGAGCGCCACCGGGCCATAGGCAGTGATACGGTGCGTAGCTGCCGCGTCGTCCATGGCCGGCGTCAGGGAGGCGATGGCCTGCGCCACGTCCTCTGTAGACGGTGTGAGCGGGTCCATGGTGCGCGGGCAGACCCCGTAGGTGCGCAGAGACTCCCATGCCCAGACCGGTTGCATCCCCTCGGTGGTCGCACCAGCCAACTGGTGGCCACGACCGTAGGTGTAGGGGACGCTGTACTCGCCAGGGGGATTGGCGACTCCGAGATAGAGGTCCCACCATCGCCGGAGAGCCGCTGCCACCTCGGCCACGCACATGCCAGTCTGCTGCTGATCCCGGACGGGGATCTGCGCCAGCAGCGCCTGCCGCTGCGCGGAGGTCGTGATGGACGAGGCCAGCCACGCGGCGGGGTTGGGCAGGCCGTGGCGGGGGCGCGACGGCATGACGGCGCTGGGGTGCAGGCGTCGTGCGGTGGGCGTCTGCCCCCTCGCCACCTCCAGCGTGCGCACGGCGAGCACCGCGCCCTGCGCGCGTGTAAGGCTTCCGTCGGGTCGAAACGTACCGTCCGGGTAGCCGGTGATGATGTGCGCCTGCACCGCTGCAGTGATTTCCGGGGCCGCCCAGTACGTGGTGGGCACATCGGCAAAAGTGCCGGGCGTCGGCGGCTCCCAGATGCCGTCCGCGCCGTCGGCCACGAGGTCAAGATCGGTCGCGCCCTGCCCCGTCTGCCAGTCCTCTTGCCATTGCCACATGCTTACGGTTGCGCCAGCGCAGGTTGCGGGTCCCCATTCGGGAACCGCGGGCGCACCGCCGGGCTCGGGCTCGGCCGACCACAGCGGCATCTGCGCCGCGTTGCCGTTCGCCGCGCGCGCCGCCGCGAGCGCGTTCTGGAGCGCCACGCTGTAGGGCGAGCCGTAGACGCCGCCGCTGCCGTGGTATGGGCCGGCCGTCTGGCCGTCGGCCCACCCGGTCAGGAACTCGGCGGACGGGCTCCAGCCAGCCTCGATGCCGACATACAGTCGCACGGACGACGGCAAGCCCACGGCCTGCGCCGCCGCGATGGCCGCCTGGGCGCAGAGGTGCCCGCGCTGGTACGACCCAGCCGCCTCTTCGGGCGTCAGGTCCTCCCAGTAGGCGGCGATGGCGCGACCGGAGGCGCGGACCCACTGGATAGCCGCGGCCGAGGTGGGGTAGGCGCCCCCCACGGCCACGATCCAGCCGTCCACGTGGCGACCAAGGGCAGCCTCGGCGGCGGGGATGAGGGTTCGCGGGTCTCCCGTGGAATCGAGAAATAGGCGAGGCATGGGGCACCTCCTCGGTTGTGGCGGGGCGGGTGGTTAACCGGCGGTGAGAACGCCATCGCGGATCCAGCCGTGCCACCGGCCGGGGTACTTGCCGCCGCAGGTCAGGTCCACACTGGGCGTCACGGTGATGCGCGGCGGCGTGCCGGTAACGGTCCAGCCGTCCGGCAACCACTGGCCGTCCTTGCGCTCGCGCCAGTCCACACACCAGATGGTGGCTCCCGGCCCCGGCAGCACGATCTCGATAGGATCGCGCTTGTCTGCCCAGTCGCGGAGGTATTGCCGCGAGAGGGTGGCCTTGTTGCGCCGCTCGGGGGCGTACCACATGTCGCCGATCTCCAGGCCTTCCGCGTTGGCCTTGCGCGCCACCTCAGCGGCGCTCAGGAGGCGGCAGGTCCAAGGCACGGCACGGCCTCCCGTCGCCACTCAAACAACGGCTTCTCCGGACCGTCGTCTCCGATCATCGTGGAGAGGTAAAACGGCTTGATGAACGGCATGCGCTCTGGCGGGATCGAGCCGTTCAGCGGTAGGCGGGGTTTCTCCGGCCACCAGCAGCGCGGGAACAGGTGCACGTCGATGCGCGGCACGTAGCCGACGCCATGCGACGCGGAGATCAGGAACGAGTGGGCGGCGTACAGGAACGGCCCCTTCCATCGCGCTTCGTACTCTTCGAAACTCCGGGGAATTGGGCCGAACTGCGCCGCGTACTGGTCGTCGGGCCAGATCAGCGCCACGTCCACGTCGCGCGGGCACTGTTTGGTGAGGGCCGAACCGACCAAGTAGGCGGCGCACCCCGTCTCGGTGACGATCCACCGCGCCCACGCCTGCAGGGCGATGAAGAAGCCGACCGATAGGAGACGGTTCTCACGGCCGGGATACGGAGGCCCCTTCTCCAGTTCTGGTGGTTGCCAGCACTCCGCCACCTCACCTCACCCCCACTGTGGCAGCCGAAGCGCCATCGGAGAACCCACGCGCCGCCTCCGCAGATCGGCCGCCGTCATCTGGACCGGCGCGCCGCTGCGCAGGCCGTCGAGGACGAAGAAGCCAGGCGCGACGACCGCGACGGCGTGCTGATTGCCGCTGTCTTGCCGGAAGCTGACGACCAGCGCCCATCCATCGGCGAGCACGGCGCCAACGGCCTCGTCGGTCCACTCCTTGTAGTTGATGGCCGGAAGCCACACGTCCAGGCCACCGTTCCGTAGCCACCACGCGAGAGTTTCGTAGTGGCCGGGCGGCGAGTGGCCCACGCCGATGTTGGCGGCGAGGACCTGCTCCAGCGTCTCCAGGGACGGTGGGTCGGCACCGAGCCAGCGGAGCACGTTGTGCAGCGCGACGGCGCAGCAGTTGTCTGGTTTGGTCTGACGGGCGACGGTGAAGGTGGTCACGGCGTGTTCCAGCGCTGGTCGTGCGCCTTTATCCAATCCCAAATCTCTTGCCACTTGGAAAGAAACAGCACGGCCCGGTCGGCGTTGTCCACGCAATCCGCCCAGTTGTCCTCCAGGCTGGCCGAGAGAGAGAAGTTCCAACTCCCCGCCCACACGCTCTGCTTGTCGCGGACGGCGAACTTGTGGTGGAGGATGCGCCCGCGGCTCGATGTGCCCTCCAAGAGCGGCACGCCCGCTTGCCGCAGCACCTCCACCTCGGGATGCTCTGCGGTGCCGTGGGCCTCTATGTGGTCGATCACGAGGGCCACGTCGATGCCCCGCTGGTGTAGGACGATGAGGTCCTGAATCAGCGGCGGTAGGTGCAGGCCATAGATGGCGATGCGCAAGTGGTTCTCGGTGCCCTGAATGAAGTGCAAGAACTCGGCCTGCACATCGTCATCGGGCGAGAACAGCGTGCGGACGCGCAGGCCCACGTCAACGGGCATCCCGCTCCCTCCCCTCCTGCCGATCGGTCCACGCCTTCACGGCCTGGAGCATCCCGGCGATGGCGTCCGACTGGGCTGCGACGGCCCTCATGATTTCGGCCTCCCGCACGGCCTGGATGGCGTCACGCTTGGCGGCGTAGTACTGGGCGATGCCCACGCTCGATTCGATCCACAGCGCCATCAGGGACGCCAAGGAGGTCCACGCGGGCCACGGGTAGGCGTCAGCGGTGAAGGCCCGCGTCCAGCCGCCGGAGGGTGGGTGTGAGCCCCACCAATAAACGGTGCCTGCGGTGTAGGCCAGGACGAACAGTGGATGTCGGATGACGCGCACGACGGCTGTGGATGCCCGTTCGGTGAGGGTCAGAGGAGGTGGGTCGCCAGCCCGGCGATGACGCCTAGCGCGGCGACGAGCGCGCCCAACAGGCTCACAGTCCATGCCCTCGCCCTCGCCTCCGCCGCGCGTGTGTTCCCGATCTCGCGCGCCGCCTCTGGGGTGAATGCCGACAGGGCCTCGGTGGTGATGCGGCCGACGGCCGCTTCCATGCGGTCAAAGCCACGCACCATCTCGGCCTTGATCTCCGTGCGCGTGTCGCGCAGTTCCCCGCGCACCTCGGAAATGGCTGACTCCAGCCGGTCCGTGCTCGCCTTCAGCGACGCCAGCTCCGCGTCGTGTCGCGCAAGACGCTCGCCGTGCTCCCCGACGCGGGCCGCAAGCCCTTCCATACCGTCCAGCACCTTTCGGGCACCTCCGTCCTCGTCGAACTCACCGATTTCCCGGCGCGGAAGCCCCCGGCTTTAGCCGTGGGGTCATGACTGCAGAGTGATGGAGAGGCTGACGCCGATGCCGCTGGCGCCACTGCTGCCCTGCTCGGCGACGATGGCATTCCACTCGGCGTTGGACAGTGTGAGCGTAGTGTTGGCCGCGGGCGCGCCGGTAGTCGGCTGGATCGCTAACAGCACCTGTACGGTGCCGGTGGCCTGCCCCTGGGCGACGGCCTGCACGACTCCGGTGCGGGTGATCGGGGTGGCGAGGGCCATGCTTCGCACTCTCCTTCTGCGCCTTCAGGCGCGGGGGGCTGATGTGGACAGCGAGGGCTGCGAGTCGTGATCCCCCCATCACGCTCCTATCACTAAGATCATCCCCTCGAAGACACTCGTATCGCCGGGAGTGGTTATCGTGAGGCCAGTTGTGGTCGCAGACACAGACAACCCAGTCGAATTAGTAACCGCATATGCGTAGTTAGAGAAAGCCTGTGGCCAGGGAATGGTCTGACTGGTGGTCGTATCGTTTTCGTAGCCGCTGACGTACACCACCTGCATGCTTGGGTACCCGCTGGAGCCTGCAACGAAGAATGTTGTCATGAACACATTGCCGGCTGTGGTGCCTGGGGTGACTGATGTTAGGGCTTCAGATATGTTTCCGACACTCAAGCCACCTACATAGCTAGCGTTGAGGTTTGGCACCTGAGTTGTGCTGTCTACGGACAGCGGTGCCGTTCCCGTTCCCACGGTTGATTTCAGCGTGGAGGCTGAGACTCCCCCCGCGTATAGAGTCCCGTTGACCCCGAGATTGCCCGAGGTATCCGCCGCGACCTGCGCCGGGGACCCGTTTATTTGCGCTGCGAGCAGGGTAGCGTCAACGCCTGCTACGGTGACTCCGGTGCCCGGTTGGCTAAGCTGCGTATACCCCGAAGCCCCGCCGATGTACAAAGACTGCCCGGAGGGGACTGAGACTGCTCCCGTAATAAATAGATTGCCGTTCTGATCCAGAAACGCCACTTGCGCCCACGTTGACCCATTCCACTGCCGCCAAGACCAGCCGCCCGAGCCTCCACCTTTGTCGTTGAGGAAATCTGTCTCGCCGGTGCTGCCTGAGACATTCCAGGCAAGATAGGCCCCCTCCCCTGTACTACTAGCTGGGGCGCCCTCCGTCTTCCAGTAGGCCGTGCTCTCCTGCCCAGCCGTCCAGAGGTTGACGGTGCCAAGGATGCCGGTACCCGGCGTGAGGGTGCCGGTATTGCCTGTACCACTGATGCCCGCGCCGAAGGTGACGGGGGTTCCGGTGGTGTTGGTGGACGGCGCGACGACAGTCAGCGACGCGTCTGGGGTGTTGTCGGTGTACTGCGGCCATGCGCCCGCCGCCGTCTTGTACACCGTCGCGCCGGGGATGACGTAGAACGTCGCGCCGGGGCCGGTCGTCGTGCGCCCGAACGCGCATCCTACGGCGGTGGACGGCACGGACGCGGGCACAGTCAGCACCGCCTCCTGCGAGGAGAGCGTCTGCGTGGCCGTCGCCGTGCCTGCGGGGGTGCCCCCGTTGATGTTGGGCGTCCCGCTGCCGCCCACGGGAACGCCGGTGATCCACCAGGCGCACCACTGCCACGAGCCGGTGAGACCGCCCGCCGCAAGCGTGACGGACGGCGCGCCGGGCGCGGCGGTAGGTCCCGCGAAGGTGATGGTGCCTGGGTCGATGGTGCCCTGGAGCGCGTTCGTGTATTGGTCTACGTCTAGCGCATACGGGTCGGCACCTGCGCTGCGCGTATAGAGGGCGTTGGACACGGTGCCCCTCTCCCTTCAGGCGACGGTGAACGGGACCGCCCACTGCACGGCCAGCACCTCGGGATTGCTGCTGCTCTTGGTCACGGACGGCGAAAGGGCGGCGTGCGCGAACAGGTGGCCCGTGAAGCAGACGATGGGGACCGCCGCCGCGTGGCTGTACTGCAGCGGCGCCTGCAGCGTCCACGAAGACGCGCCGGCCGCCGCGGTGTTGGCGATGGACACGTACTCCGCGCTGGTGCCGTCGTTGATGTAGGCGGTGTTGTAGGACCCCGGCGCGCGGCCGCCCTGCATCGCGGGCGCGTTCGCGCCCAGCGGCAGCGTCGTGGCGCCTGCGGTCGCTCCTCCCGTGCCCACGGCGGCGCTCCCCGTAGGCGCGTCCCAGAACCCCGCCTCCGTCCACGTACCCAGCGCCTGCGTCGTTTGGTAGGAGGTGGTCATCTGCGCCTCACTGCCGCCATAGAGGGCCGTGTAGGCCAGCGCCTGCCGGGTGCCGAAGGCTTCGGCGTACATGGCGATGTCGCTTTGCTGCGGGCCACCACTGGTGCTGCCGGTGCCGAGGGTGATGTACGTCGGCGGCAGGATGGAGCCAGGGCTGCCCGCGACGTTGGAGACGCCCGAATACCACGACGCCAGCGCGTACAGCGCCCAGTTGGTCTGAATGTTGTCGTGCTCGCCGTGGAGGCGCCACGCGCCATCGGCGCAGAGTCGCAAGATGCGCACGCGGCCGGGGACGGCAATGCGGTGGTCGCGGAGCAGCACGTGCGCACCTCCAATGCGAGGGCGCCCCGGTTGTCCGAGGCGCCCGCCGAGGATTCGCCCCCGTTAGCGAGAGATCAGGAGATCAGGCCATTTTGCCCTCGCGCTTTAGCCGGTCCCACAGAACGGTGTAGCCTCGGCCGTCGTCCGCTGCGGTCAGGTCGGCATGGCGAAATGGCGTCTGTGCGTGCGCCGTCACGATAGCCGCGACGGGTACTACAATCATATCGCCTGGGTACTTGACGTTTTCGGCGAAAACCACATGGTCTTCCATGACAGGTTTGCCCGCAGGGTCTAGGCGGGTTGCGATGGACCGAATATCAGCACCTGCATTTGTGAGATCCTGAAGTGTCAATGCTCTGCCGACCCCCTACTGCACATATGCCGAGAACTTGGTTAGAGTCTCGGCGCTCGCGCCCGTGTTGCTAATTTGAAATCCATCGCTGTAACCGTAGATGACGGGAGCGAGTGGACTGGCGCCAGCAGCACCGAACCATGTCACTGCAGCAGTTCCCTCTGTCAGCAGCGAGATACCTTGATACCCGGCAGCAATCGGCCAATGAATATACACGGCGCCTGTGGTGGCCGCTCCCCAAACCGCCTCGACCAGCCAAATCCCCGCGTACCCGCCAAGGGTCATTGCCCCAGTGAGGTAAGTGCCCCCAGCGGGGACGGACACCGCAGGCGATAGGCCATATTGCAGATAGGGTTTTGGGACCAAACTGCCTGTTAGCACCGTCGGCAGCGGGTTGGTGCTCGACACCGGCACGTACAGCCCGCTGGCGTTCTGGATGTACTGTTCCGTGGGCACCGCGACATTGCCGCTTCCGTCCTTGTTCACGAGCGCGGAGACGGTTGCGGTCGCCCCGCTCTGCGGCGGCACGAGGACCATGTAGCCGCCATTCGTCGCGCCTATGAGTACGGCCATGAGTCCACCTCCCGATGCTTACAACTGCGAGCGCACGTACAGCGAGCCGATTTCCACCTGCGCCGTGCTCGTGCCGTCAGGGAATGCGACCAGGAACTCGTAATTCCACGTCCCCGGCGTCTGAATGACCGTGTTGGCGATGGTCGCGGACACCTGACCGGCCCCGGCGTTGGTGATGGTGATGGCCGAGCCAGAGAGCAGGATCGTCGCTCCCGAGGGAGGCGCCAAGCGCACAGTCACCGTCGCGCCGCTGAGGCTGATCGCCGCGCCTGTGGTGGCATCCGTCAGTGTGGCCTCCAGCACGACGGTTGTGCCCGCAACGATGGCCGCCACAGTCGCATCACCCCACATTCAGCGATAAGACGACGCTGCGCGCCGCCTGCAGAGCCAGGGACACGCTGCGCGCGCAGGACGCGGCCACGGCCAGCACCGCCTGCAGCGCGCCGTAGCCGACGGCCACTCCAAGCACCGCGCCGTTCATCGAGTAGCCCGTATACACGACGGCCACCCCCAACGTCACGAATACTGCCCAGAGCCCCACTTCCAACCGCTGTAGTACGACGGCACCCCCATGTTGGCGGCGTTGGCGAACAGGCCGCCCCAGCAGAACGGCGTCGGCCGCGCGGTGGCCGTCACCGCATCGCCGGCAACGGCGCCGTCTACGGGCTCCTCGACCACGGTAATCACCAGGTTGCTCGGTAACGGCTGCGGGTGCGCCCGTTGAAGCGCCTGCTGCATAATCACCGGCAGCAGGTTCGGGGATGTCGGCATAACGGCGCCACCTCACAAGTCAAACGGCACATTTGCCGCATCGACCGTGTACTTCCAGGTCCATCCGCCCGATAGGGCCTGGATGATGCGTTTCTGCACGCGCGTCACGAACATCGCCTTCTGTGTCCCGTTGGCGACCTGATACAGTCCCCCCCAGCGTCGCGCAGAAGAGAAGGAGAACGACTGGCCGGGAAACCATCCCTGCAGGTAGGACTCAAAAGTCATGGTCGTGTAGGGATAGGCGTACTTGGTCAGCGTCATTTTGGCGCGCTGGTTCGCCAGCACGGGCGTTTCCGCCGATAGAGCGGGGTCGAGGCGGTTGTACTCATAGATGCCGTCAGTGCCGTCAATGGATGCCATGTACTGCTGCGCTGGAATGTTCTGCTGCATGGCGGCCGTCTGCGTCATCGGGCGGTAGGTAATGGCTATTATCGCGCCATTGGCCGGTGGCGTACAGAAGCGGACCGTCTGCTGCGTGAAGTTAACATAGGCGACCAGGGCCTCGCAAGGGCCGCCGGGTTGGCTGTCGATCAGATCAAGGCCGATCTGGTACGGCGTCCCGTCGACCGTTACGTAGATGATGCTCGTGTCGTCCGGCGCCTGATATCCCAGCACAAAGGTCGTGGTCACCCCATCGCCGATCTTCTCCTCGGGGTACTTGGCCTGCTGGGCCACATAGATCCCGGTCACGAAACAGCGATTCTTCACCTGCGACGCGTCCTCGGCGATGGTCAGGTTGATCCAGTCCGGATAGACGCCCTGCCCGGTGCCCCCGGCCTGCGTCGGGTCGTTGTATAGGTCGTCGGCGTCTAGGAGGTTGCCGGGCAGCGGTGAGCCGAAGGACTGCGTGCTGTAGAAGTGGACATCGCGGTAGGAGTCGATGTACCAGCCCCAGCCGAGCATCTGCACCAATTGCGCCATGACCTGCGAAGGCGGCACGTAGACGAACTGTTGCAGCGGCACCGGGTACGATGGCTGGACGTTGTTGGTCGTGAAGGTCTTGGCATTGCCGGGCGTGTTCACGTACTGCGAGACGATTGACTTCACAATGGCGTCGGCATCCGTGGATTGGTAGACGCCGCGCACGAGGCGCCGGTCGAACCATGGCGTGTAGTCGCTGCATTTGCAGTGATACTGCATCACTGTCGGCTCGATCTCCGTCTCGTCGATCTGCTGTAGGATGCCGCCGAACTCGCGGCTCCCGTTGGCGGCATACATGACCACTTCCATGCCGGCCCTCGGGATCGCGATGGCCTTGCCCCAGATCGTCAGATCGAACTCGGCGCTGGGCTGCTGAGCCGCCACGTCAAGGTCCACAGACACGCTCTCGGCTTCGATGAGGTACTGCCCGGCAGAAGCGCCCGCGAGGTAGGAGGTGCCTTCAATCTGGATATCCACGGCCACGACGAAGGCACCTCCTTGCGCGATGCGCACGGCGGTCGGCGGAGATTGACGTATAGTGGAAGCCAGCGGGGGTGGGTTGGGTGCGCGTGTTTGGGATTGTGCTCGGGGCGTTGATCGGCCTCAGCATCGCCGGGGCCGTTAGAAAGCGCGGGCGTTTCATGTTCCGTCACGCGGTAGCGGCGTTCTTTGGGCTCGGGGTGGCGGCCATCACCATCGCCGCCGCGTCCGCCCCCAGGCCAGGCGCGCCCGGCGGCCAAGGGGGTCCCGCAGCCGCGGCCACATCCAAGACGACGCAGGCGCATATGCCCAGCGCCAATAGCAGGGGGGGCGCCGCGCCAAAACAGTTGTCGCTCGTCGCCGCGATCAGGGGCGTGAAGTCAGCGCCCAACAACGGCTCGGGCCAGCTGGTGAGTGTCATGCTGGATATGTCCAACCACGGGAACCGCCCGCTGAGCACCGCGCTCTGGACCTTCGACTTGCTTGACCGTGCAGGGCGCGTCTATGCGTTTGACGCAACGGCGACCTACAACGACAATGGCTTCTTGGACTCCCCCGATGATGTCACGATAAACCCAGGGATCGACTATCATGGGACATTGGATTTCGATGTGCCAAAAGCCCTGCCGGTGGCCGACCTTTCGCTGCGAATAGAGGGAGCGGGGATAGCGACCATCACCCTTCCGTTGTCCACTAGGCCGGCCCCATGTCGAACTTGCCGCGCAGCTTGAGCTGGTTCACAATCTCGCGCGCCACTTCTTGCGCCGCTTGGCGTCCAAGAGGCGTGTTGCTGTTCACCGTAACCGTAAGCGCCAATTGGCGCGTCCCGCCGCCACTACCACCGCCCGCACCCAGCGGGACGACAGCCTCCGCCCCGGACTCGCCGAAGCGGTAGTGGCGGCCGCTGGCGCCGACGCCGAAGATCGGCTCGTCGATGATGCCGCCTGTGGCGTAGCCCTTGTATGCGCCCGTCCCCACGCCGGGGATGTTCTGCGGCGAGCCGTAGCGGCTCATGATGTAGTTCACGGCGGAAATAGCATTCGCCACGGGATCGGTGATGCCGCCGTAAGCGGCGCCACCGTAGCTATTGAACGTCGTCGGCATGAGTTGCAGCAGCCCCTGGGCATGTTCGACGCCATAACCACCGCCGTAGTTGACGCCCGTAGGGTTGGTAGCCGTGGGCACGCCGCCGGACTCCCGCTGCACCATCCACATGAGGTCTTGCATCCCGGCCGATCCCCACTTGGAGGCCACGCCAGCCTTCTGCTCCGCGTACTGGAGGATACTCGCGATGCTGCTTTGTCCGAGTGGATGGCCCGCTGCTGCCGCTGATGCGGCCGTACCCGTCAAGGGCGAGCCCTTTCCGCCGCCTGTGAGATCCCCCAGGAGGCCGCCGATGGAGCCGAAGGCCGTCTTGATGCCGTCCCAGATGGTGGACACGAAGTTCTTGGCTGCGGAAAGAATGTCTGCTCCCATGGAGTCGATCGCCAAGCCGATATCGTCGATGAAGTTCTGCACGATGTCCTTGGCGTGACTCAGCAGTTGCGGCACGCCCTTGATGATGGCGTCCCTGATCGTCTGTACAAACTGGCCGATGGCTGCGGCGATATTGTCCGCTTCCTCGCCAATCCCAGCAAGCAACTGTTCGACGGCCTGTTTCATCTTCTGCGCCCACTGCGCCAATGTGGCCACCAAGCGCGCAGACGCGTGCTGCAGGGCCGCGAGAAGCGCGGCGATGGCCGCTCCGAGCCCGTCCACCCAGTCCCCTAGGTGCTTCTTGACGGAGCGCCACGCGGAGACGATGGCCGCGCCGACGGCTTCGGCCGCCTGCTTGATACTGCCCCAGTGTTCGATGGCCAAGATAACCAGGATGGCTCCAGCCTCAATGACTAGTCCCCATGGCCCAAAGGCGGCGGCTAACGGCGTCACGGCGGCCACGCCAACCGAAATAAATGCTGCCGCGGCCCCGTGGATATGCGCACCAGATGCTATGAGACTGCCGGCCATGACGCCGGCAATGGCCAAGGCGCCTCCCGCGAAGGCCGCGCCCGCAGTCCTGGCACTGGCCGCTGCAGCGGTTTCGGCGCCCGACATTTCCTCTCCGTCCGCAGTCATAGAAGAGCTAAAGACGCTTGCTGCGCCCTTGATCATGGCGCGGGCATTGCTGATTGTCGTCGCGATAGTGTCGAATATCGCGCGTCCGAACTTCACGGCCTGGATTGCGGCCAGTCCTTCGGCCACCGCTTTTAGGGTTTGGCCGATGCCGCCGCCGGGCGCGCCACCCTTGCCGCCCTTGCCGCCACCACCAGCGAACGCCGCCGCCATGTCGTTGATCGCCTTGACGATGGCCTTTGCGGCTGGGGCCAAAGCCGAGGCCAGCATGGAGAAGGTCATGCCCAACTGAACGAGGGATGCCTGCAGGGACGTCCCCTGCGTGGCGTGTTGCTGTAGTTGCTTCGTGGTCATTCCGAGGTTGAAGCCGGAAAACTGCTTCTGCAGCGACTGCCACTGCGGCGCGATCGGTGCCAATTGCCCCAGCCCGAGCTGCGAGAGCATGGCGCTGCCCGCGCTGCCCATGCCCTGCGCGTTCAGCTTGGAGTAGACGGACATCAGGGCGTTGATCTGCTGCCCAGGGCTATGCAGGGATGCGATCTGCATGAAGGGGTTGCTTCCCGTGTAGCCCATGTTCTGCATCGCCAGCAGGGCCTCTTTGGGCAAGCCGCCCGCGCCGATAAACGTGGACATCCCCTGCAGTTTGCTGCTCAGGCCCGAGAGGAAGCCTGGGACCGCGCTGCTCTGGATGCCCGCCACGCCCAGCATGCCCATCAGGCGCTCGGCCTCGCCGGGGGTCCCGCCACCCATGGTGCGCATCGTGGCGAGGATGTCTGTCGGCCCCATGGCCGACTGGGCGAGCATCTGGATGCCCATCTGCGCCATCCAGCCGGTCATGACGGCGCCCATGAGGCCGCCTGCGCCGTGGGCACGCGGCTTGCCTGTCGTGCTGGGGGCGACGTAGCTGCTGCCCAAAGTGGCGCCCCCCAAGGCTGTGCGCGTGAGCGCGGCGGTTTCCTCTGCGGTGGCCGCCGTCGCGTCCAACTCAGCCCGCACTTGCGCGGTGGCAGTCGCCATGCTGTCCGCCATGGAGGCCCCAGCGGCGGCGGCCGATGTCGCCATATCATCGAAAGTCATTCGGCCCATGCTGCCCAGCCCGTCCAGCATGGCGCGGCTCTCCTGCACGGCGCTGCCCATCGCCTCCGCCATCTGGGCGTAGGCGCCGTCCATCGCCTCGCCGATGCGCGCCGCCGTTGCCGTGACTGCCTCCGTCGCCACCGCCGCGCCCTGGCTCACGTCCTCGCCGATTGCGGTGCCCGTGCTGGAAAACGCCGCGCCGACACGGACGGCCACGTCGTCCATCAGGCCAAGGAGTTCGGTCGCCGTCGCCGTCGCCGCGTCGATGGCCTCTGTGACGCTGGCGAAGCCCTCGGAAAGGGCATCTGCCGCATCAGTGCCCGCAGGCCCGATCTTGGCGATCAGGTCCAGGAGATCTGAGATGGACGGCCCCGCCTGGTCCTCTGCGGCCAGGATCATGTTGAGGCGCGCCTCCGTCATCGGATCAGCCACGCCGGCGCGCCTCCCTCTGGGCCCGTTCGTTTACCTCGCGTTCTGCGTCGGCCTCGGCTGATAGGAAAGTCAGCCAGCGAGACACCAACTCGGCGGGAATGGTCGCCAACTGGTCTGGGGTCCAGCCGAACTCGCGGCACAGACGGAACTCGTTGTACTCGGCGACAAGCCCCTGGATCGCATCCCTCCCCTGTGCCTGCACGCCGCGCGCGTCCGCGTCCCCGGTTAGGAGGCGGACGAGGCGGCGCTTGGTGAGTTTGGGTCTTCGGCCTCCTGCGCCTTCGCCGGGAACGCCGCGCGCACGATGGCCGCCACGGCCTCGGCGGGGATCAGGTCGAGGTCCGCGGACTGCACCTGTTGCGGAGGCGGCAGATTTCCGCCGTCCACGTCAAGCAGGTTCCACTGCTTCACAAGCCAGCGGATGATGATGTCCGCGCGTTCGTCGCGTTCGTCCTCCCCCAATTTGCGGGCCTCGCGCGCGAAGCCGTAGGGGAGCGAGGAGCGGATGATGGCGAACGCGCCCTCCTGGGCCTCGCCGAGGTCGATGCGCTTGACAGACTCCACGGTTCCCCTCCTCACGACGCGGCGGTGGTGCTGTAGGCGGCCGACGTGGCGTTAACCAGAACAGCCGTCGCCACCGAAGCATCTGTGGCGTTATAGACGGCCTCGCCCGAGATGTCCACGACCACATAGTCCTTGCCGCGGTTGATCGTCGGCTTCGTGAATTGCACGGCGCTGCTGGTCAGGGTAAGCGAGTCGCCGGTGCCAGGTTGGGTGACGACGACCTGCGTGGCCGTTGTCGCTTGGCTGAGGGCTTTGGTGTACTCGGTGTCGTCATTGGCAAAGAAGGACAATTGCCACGACGCCTTCAGCGGACCAAGGAAGATGTCATAGGGGCTCTTGGTGTTCGCCGCAGAGAACAGCGCCGCGGACTTCACGCGCTGCAGATCCAGGGTGAACGACTCCAGGTTGGCATCCTGAACCCCGGCGAACTTCAGGACGGCCTCCCAGCCGAGGAAGAAGGGGGACGTGCCGAAGGTGGTGGACGACTCCACTGAGTACGTGGCCGACGGGAAGCCGATGAAGGACGCGGTATAGGTCAGCCCGGCATCGGCGGTGAACTTCAGGGACAGTTTGTCGCAGCGACTGCCAGCCCACTGCCGCGCGCCCGCCACGTAGTAGTCGCTGATCGTGTACGATGGCAGGCCGGTGCCGAGTGTGCTGAAGGTATGGGTGTAGGGGGCGGCCGTCCCCGTAACCGTGTCCTTGCCGAAGATGGCGGAGAGGAAGTTGCCGCCCGAGCCCGGGAAGAAGTCTCCGTCCACCTCGTAGGTGCTGGAGGTGACTCCGAGGTATTCCCCGTAGTCCTCCACGGGTTGCCCGCGGTATCCGGTGTCCTCGATGTACTTCAGCACATCCTGCGGCTTGAAGGTCAGCACTGGCACCCACCCGGTGGCCGCTACCGGCGTCCCCAGGATAGTTTCTACCGCAAGGCCAAGGTGGGATAGTGCGGTCAGTTTGGCCGGCATCAGGCGTCACCCTTTCCTGCGGCGGAATCGGAAGGGCCGCCCCCTGCGGAGCGGCCCTTGGCTTCTGGCTTTGCGGCTTCGGTCCGTACGATGTTGGGCGGTAGTCGCGTGCCGTCGGGCACCTCGAACACCTCGCCGGGGTCCACTCGGTAGGCGCCGCCGCCGCCGTCCTCTGGCGCGGAAACGAACATGAGCAGCGGCCTCTGCGCGGTGGACTGGACCTTCATGCCTGCACCTGCTCCGTGGACTGGATGGAGAACCTTGCCGAGATCAGCAGCGTGTTCTCGTCGCGCAAATGCTCCTCGATACTCTCGGACTGCTCGCCAAAGCGGATCGACGCGCCCTGAGGGTAGGACGGCGTGATGAGCGACTTCGGCTTCTCGTTGGAGGTGGTGCCGCGGATCAGCGCCGCGATCTGGTCCATCGCCTGGTAGAAGGCGACGATGGCCTGCGCGCCGCCCTGGCCAAACAGGGACTTCCCGGCGATCTGGGCTTCCAAGTAGACGGCCACGGTGTAGTCGATGAACTTCCAGGCGGTCATCGCGCGACGCTCACGAGCCTCGGGGACGAGAATGTACATCGCGGGCAACAGCTCGCTCTGCCGGTCGAACAATTCCCCGCGCACGATTGTCTGCACCGCCGGCAGTGCCCAGACACCGTAGGAAAAGGTATTTTGGCGCACCTGGTAGATGTCGGTGGGGATGTCGGTAGTGGCGCCGGAGAAGAGTTCAAAGCACGCCTGCAACTGATCCGCCCGTGCCACGTCACACCACCTCCCCGTCGAGGGTGGCGCCGAGCATCTGGTTGGCGATGCGCGAAAACACCTGCGACTCGAACAGGACATCGAGCGCCTTCAGCCGGAAGTCATTGGCGCGATTGCCGGGGTGGTTGACGGCCGGCCCGATGAAGTTCACTCCCCGCCGCGCCCACCAGAACCGCAGAGCCTTGGCGCGCACGGCGACAATGGGGTGGGGCTGCGTGCCACCGATGACGAAGCGGCCGTAGCCGAGGCCCGAGAGCACTGCGCCGAGTTCGCCCACCTGGAAACGCAGCGAGCGGCGCAGCGCCCCCCCCGGCAGACTGGCGCCGCCAAGACTGTAATGGCGCCCCAAGGGTGCCGTGCGGCGCATCTCCGCAGTAAGTGCTGTCGCCGTCTCTTTGACCATCCACTGCAAGTTCGGACGCACGGCTCCCCCGATCTTGGTGAGCAACGGCGTGATGCCGTCTTCGACGGTGAAGGTGAAGGCCGACGCCTTTGGCATCAGATCACCCTCCTGAATGGCCGCAACAATTCCTCTGCCATCTGCAGGTCCACACCGCCATTCGCCGGCAACACCTGCCCCCCCATCAGCGTGCCGCCACCCGCGCGACGCTCCTTGATCATCCACGCGGCCAGGTAGATGGTCGCCGTGCTCACGGCCGGTGGCAGTGCCGACACGCGCACGCCCGCCGCATGCGCATACTGCGTGTCTGCTGTCAGGGTGACGGTGGAACCGGATACCGATTGAACGGCGACGGTCTCCTGTGCCTGCGTCGCGGCGTCGTAGATGACGAGGACCGTGCCCGACACCGCGAGGGCGCCGGCGGTGGATGCCCCGACGATGCCGGTGGCGTCGTCAACCTGCAGGCTCGTGGCGCCCGCCGCGACCGGGGCCGCCAGGAGCGCGTTGGGGTAGCCGGAGACGTACTGAGTGACGACCGTCAGGGGTTGCGTTGCCAACTGCCCATATGCGCCGTAATTGAGGTCATCGAGCACGTAGGAGTGCGGGGGCACGACCTGGATGTTGGCGATGGCGGGGGCGTGCCACACGTCAAAGGAACCCTGGCGCCACCGCACCGCGGTTACAGCCGCGAGGGGGAACCGCCTGGCTCTCACCCGCAGGGTCCCGTCGGATTGGGGCCGCACTTGCGCCGTCTCGGTCGTGGTCTGCGCATACAGAGGCTGCAGGGTGATCTGCTCGACATAGGACGACGCCGCCTGGAGGATGACGCCCAACTGCGCCACCTCTTGCGCGGAAGTGCCGTCGGGGATGAGATTCTGCAGGTCTAGGCCGGTCGGCCAGTCGGTGGCCTCGGTGGCCGTCACATACAGCGAGGACACCGAACCACCTCCCTATCCCGCCTTGCGGCGCGGCGCCGACTTGCGCGCCCTCTTGGCACCAGACGGCCTCCGGGGACCGCCGCGCGCGGCCTCCCTCGCAGCGGGCACCAGGGCTGGCGCTGCCGCGTCCTCCGGCCGTGACTGCACTTCGGGCGGCCCAATCTTCTCGGACGCGTCTAGGGGCGCGCTGGGGGCATCAGGGGCATCGGCGGGTCGCCCCACCTCGCGGGCGAAGTGTGGGCGGGGATGGTCCAGCGGCAACTCGAAGACGCCACCGCGCATCTGGTAGAGGCTGCCGTTGATCGTGATAGTGCCGTCGCCGTCCTCGTGCGGGTGCTTGAACCAGGGCATGTCACCCCTCCTTCCGTCCGAAGATGCGTTCCCAGCCGCCCTCGTAGGACGGGCTCCAGCCGATACCGGCGCGCGTCACGGAGGCCGCGGGCATCCCCGATCCCAGCAGCCGATCCGCAACCGAGGCGGGCAGCGACGCGGTGCGGTCGTCGCCGACTGGGTAATGACGCCCCGTGGCGGGATCGTCGAGGCCCTTGCAGGGCGTGTCGAAGCCAACGCGCACTTCGCGCGGCATAAGGGGACCCTCCATTGCCGGTGGGGGGAAATCTGTGGGGCCGCCCTAAGGCGGCCCCAGTGACTTACGCGGCCGGGGCCGTGATGCCGGCGATGACGCCGTGCTGGGACGGCAGAAACACCACCGGGGCGCCGTAGCACAGGATCTCGGAGATCCAAGTCGGCTGCGTAGCGGTCGGCGGAAAGTCCACTTCGAGGTAGTCCATGGACAGCGCCATCGCGTTCACGCTCGGGACGTTGTTGCCGACGAACCATGCGGGCAGTTCCTCGGTCAGGGCGTAGATCGACCCTTGGGGCAGGTAGGCATGCACGCGCACGGCGAGGACCTTGCCCGTGACGGGGTTGGTCCACTTGTTCACGCGCCAGTCCCCGATGATGTCGGTCTGGGCGCCTCCCTCCGGAAGGGTGATGTAGAACGGATTGCCGGAGCCGACCGCCAGGTCGTTGATCGTCGGGCTGTCCTGCGGCGACACATACAGGCTGTCGGGGTCAGCGTAGGCATTCGCGAACATGTTGCCCAGGAATGTGCGCAGGTTGCCGACCGCCAGGTTGCCGTTGACGGGGTAGATCGTCGCGCCGCTGTTCGTCGCCCAGATGTAGGACGAGAACGAATTGAACGCGTTGGTCCCCGCCGTGTCATCGGCAGCAGCCGGTGTCTGATTGCTGCTGCTCGGGGCCGTATTGACCTGCAGCGTTGCGCCCGTCGTGAATCCGGCGTAGTAGTAGGGGCCACCACTCGCCGTACCAACGTATACCTTCCAGCCGAGGATCGGGACGGGCCCACCGTAGGACGGGGGGGTCACCAGCAGGTAGTTGTTGCTGCCCGTGCCGGTCGTAATGGACACCTGGGCCGACGGCGGCGACTCGCCGGCGTGCCCGGTGGCGAACGGAATGACATTGGACACGGTAGACATCCCGGTAACGATGGCGCGCGTGCCGACCCCAGCAATGACGACGTAGTAGGTCGTGCTGGCGGGCAGAGTGCCCCCGGTGTTGGTGTTGCCCGTCGCCACCGTAGGCGCGGGCGCGTTGCCCATGCCGCCGCCGACAACCCAGTTGAGGCCATTCTGCGGCGCGTTGTTCTGCGTGACGACCTGGGTCGTCGTGCCGTGGTTGAACAGCAGCAGGCGCTCCTCCTTGATGAAGAGGGCCTTGATAAGGTTCGCGACCGCCACCGCGCGCGAGTCTACGCCGAAGTCCCCGGCGCGACCCTCGCCAGCGTACAACTGCTCGTAGGACACGGGATCGGACGACAGCCCATAGCTCTTGAACTGAGCGATGACATCAGCGGTCTGCGTCGCGATGGCCGGCGCAAGCGCGAACTCCTGGGCTTCACCGGAAGCGCCGGAGGTGTCCGGGTTGGTGATGGCCTTGAACTCAAAGTTCCTGCCTTGACGGTGCAGGCGGGTCGTGCGGTTCCTGACCGGCGAGAACACCGGGTACAGGTATGCCAGCGCCTCCGACAGGTCGTAGGGCTGCACCCCAGTCGAAATCCCGAACGCTTTTACAATGTCCGGCGTGACCGTCTTGGGCAGGCCAGGGCCCTGCGCGTAAATCGCGCTCAGGCCCTTGACGAGCTGACGGAGTTCCGCCGCGACAAATCGCAGGGCGGCGGCCATTTGTGTTAGCTCCTCTGTGGGCGGCGTAATTTGTCGGGCAGGCGACTACGGCTGGACGCGGAGTGGACGCGCGGCCTTGGCGGCCTGGACCGCGAGCTCTGTGAATACGGAACCGCCAGCCCGCTCCTGCGCGTCGCGCATTTGCGCGATCTCGCGGGCGCGCTTGGCCATCTTGTCCAGCTCCGTCGCGCCCTCCTCGGGGCCATCGGGGCGCTCTGCGACGGTCAGCGGGTGCCGCGGGGGCACGGCCATGTGCTCGACCTTCTCCAGCCGGGACACGAGAGGCGCAACGGCCTTCTCCAACTGTACCCCGACGGACTTTGCGAGCTCAGGACCAAGCGGCGCGAGCGCCGCGCTGACGGCTGTGCTTACGGCCTTCCCAAGGTCGGCGGCGGTGCCCTTGCCGGCCTGATCGACGAGGTTCCACTGCGTGGTACGCCGGGCGCGGTCCGCAATGGTCGCGTCAATCTGGCTGCCTTCCTTGGTGCGGCCCGGATTCAACTGGCGGCCGCCCGCGTCGATGGCACGTGCGGCCTCTTCGATGTCGCGAACAGCGCTCCGGAACTCTGGGGTCATCAGGTGCTCCCCGCGCCCGGTAATGTCCTCAACGTCGCCATCAGGGCCCCCGTCGTTACCGAAGCCCTCCGGGCGCATCTTGTCGAACTCACGCTCGGCGCGCTTGAGCGCCTCGCTGAGACGGGTAAACTTCGCCTGCAGGGTGGGGACGGCGTTCTTGGCGCGCACCGCGCGCACCGCAGCCAGGGCGGCCGCCTTGGCGATCTCCTCGATCTCGTCCATCTCCGGGATGCCCGCGTCGTTGTTGGCGCCTTCGCCCTCGTTGGGGTCGTGGCGCTCCGGATCGCCCGCGTCGTTGCGCATGGCCCCCTTGTCCGCCTCGCCATCGGGGGCTGCGGCCTTTCGGTCGCCCTCGTCCTGGCGCTGCTTCGCCTTCAGTTCCTGCAACTTGGCCCGGGCCTCGTTGATCTGTTCCTCGACGGCCTTGATGGCGGCGCTGACCGCGCGTTCCTCGGCCTCTGTGCCTTTCTCCGTCATCGCGGCCTTGTGCTTGCGCATCTCATCCTTGCCGACGTGACGCGTCAGGTCGCCGTGGCACTTCGCGCAGCGCCCGTACTCGCGCCCCTCTTCGGTATCCGCGATGGCCTCGATGGCCGGGAGCCCCCCTTCGCCAGGAGAGCTCTCGAACGGAACCTCCTCGCCGCACGCGGGACAGTAGACCGACTCGCGCTCCTCGTCCGTGTGCTCATTGCGCTGCCCGATCTTTTCTGCGGAAGCGCCGTTCGGGGGGCTGGCGCCCTCGGGGGTGCCCACCTTCTCATGCTCCTTTGTCTCGCCCAATTCGCGCTGCGCGGCCTCCAGCTTGCGCTTGGCCTCCGTCTTGGCTTCCTCGGGGATGTCGGTCTGGTCCAAGCGCGCCATCGCGTTGTCGACGTGCGCCTTATCGACCTTTCCGCCCTTGTCCTTGTATGGCAGGTGGCGCAAGGAACGCGGCGTGGTCTTGCCGTCGCTGTCCTCCTTGCCTCCTGGCGCGATATAGGCAAAGGCATCATCAGGGAGCGAGTTGATGTACTCGGTGGACCAGACCGACTTGCCCAGTGTCGCAAGCGCCTTTGTGAGCACGGTGCGCGCGACCTTCTGCTCATCGCGTTTGATCGGGACAAAGGACTGCTCGACCTGCTCAGGCTTGCCGAGCACGATGTCCCCGTCCTTGACCTCGTAGGGGACGCGGAAGTACTTGCCCTCGTCCCATCGGGATACCAC
>JAEHJW020005642.1_pt1 | contig 54562 bp, 53 predicted proteins | sample 9271431 | NCBI WGS metagenome assembly JAEHJW02
CCGGACCCGGCGAACCCGGCGCGCCTATGACCGTGGAAGACATGTCGCTCAAGCCGCGCTCCGTCACGCTCTGCGCAATCTGCAGCGCAATCAGTTGCGTGTAGCTACTCACGAGGCGACTGGCCACACCTGGATACACGGCGGCGATGTTGACCATCTGATAGACAGGCAACGGGGTCAGCTGCATGAGCGCCAGGGCTTGCGGCGGGATGGCTGTGTTGTTTTGCACGGCGGTAATGGCCGCTCCGAGGTCAGTGCCCACGTCATACAGCAGGCCGTTTTGCCCAAGCAGGTCGAACTGGCTGTTACCATACAGCGACGTGATTTGTGCCACCCCGGGGGGGCTGCCTGTGGTAGGCGGAAATGGCCCGTCGCAGGCATCCGCCCAGCCGGTAGACCCATACGGCGTCCAACCAGGGGCCGGCGTCGATTGGCCGTTTATCGTCGTTCCGCAGAGGTAGACCTTAGAATTCTCGTAGTATCCGGCCTGCGCCTCTTTATTGTAGTCGGCCACCAGATTGCTGTACGCAGACTCCGAAAGACCGCCTGGCCCCTGCGTTGCCAGCAACTTCGCGGTGGCTAGCGGGTCGACGCCATATAGCAACGCCTGGATGTAGGCATGGGGCGTGAGAGTCGACGGGTACGGCACGGACTGCGCGTTACCCTCTGACGGTTTCACGCTAAAACCGGTAAGGCTCAGGACGAGGTCCTTAATGTCCGTGTCGGCGTACCCCTGTTGGGTAAGCAACACCCACTCTGTGTTGCCGTGAATGGCGGCGAGGTTCGATTCCGCCTGGTTCTGCGCGGCAGATGACAAGCCGGCGATGTATTGGTCGACGCTGGAAGTAGCCGCCTGCACAGTCGAGCAGATACTGCTAAGGGCCTGGTCGTAGTCCCCTACAACGCCGGTATTTTGGGCTTCCTTGCTGCAGGCGTGCTGTGAGGCAGTTGCCTGGGAGCCGCCGCTCAAGGCATTTGGGCCCACGCCGACATACTTGGCCGCCTTGTTCACGAGGTCGGTGGCGATAGCGCAGGAATTGGCCCCCAGGGAGTTGGCCATCTGGGCCAGCTTTTGCATCGAGTCCAGGATGTCCGCGCACATCGGGCAGAGCGTACGGATGGCAAGCTCCATGACGTAGCCCTCTGCGTTTTGCATCACATCCGTGACAAGCTGCTGGAACTCCGCGCCATTGATGAACGAGAAGCCGCCGAAATAAAGGCTGATGCCACCACAGCCAGCATTGATGCTGGGCGGCTGGAGAGAGATAAGTTGGACGCTAGTGGATGGCGTCCACACACGCATGCTGCCAGCCACCATGATATTGCGGGTGCCGGTGCTGTACCCGCCCGGGCCAGCGTAAGTCGTGGTCAGCTGCTGGAAGGCTTGCGATGCGGATATCGACGCAGACACCGGCCGAATCCCCGACATAAGCAGGGCCACGACGACCAGCACCAGCGTCCGAATTTTAGGATTTATGCGCAATGGGATTCTCCTGGTGCCACCTATAGTCTCAGCGAAGAATTCGGCTTTGAAGCGACTGTGGTGCGCGTCGGGCGCGCAAAAGACCGGCAAGCTGTTACACCGCGCGCCACGAAAGCCAGGCCAGCCCGGCCACCACAGCGACTATTTCGATTTCGTGCTGGCCAGACTGCCACCAGTTCAAGGAATGACGTCGCGTGGGCAGGAACCACGGCACCCCCATGGGATTGGGCCAATCGCCCAGGAGGTGACTAAGCCCGCCAACGGCAAAGCCCGCAAGCGTTATGACGAGCCATGACGGGAAATCCGCACGCACGGCCATCATGCCGGCCCCTGCCGCCATGCCTACCCACAGCAATCCCCAGTGAGTCAGCGTGCGGTGTTTCACCCAACGCGCGCGGCCTATGTACTCCAGGCGGTCCGGCGCCACGCCGCCGAACCACGCGGCTGGCACGGCCAGCCACCAGGGAGAGTTCGGCCAGACATGGTGAAAACCGGCAGCAAAAATGACGCCGCAGCCCAGGCCAGTCAGGTGGTGGCCGGTACGCGTCATGTCTGCGAGAGTTCGTCACCCAGCGCTTGGAGCCACAGCGCGCGTGCGGCATACGGCGCTAGGCATAGCAGGGGGCGTTCTGGCATCAGCGGCTCGCTGTCGATGTGCCAGATACCCCGCGAGGGCAGCAACCCATAGGCCTCTTCGCGCAGGGCCCGGATGTCCGCCTGTTTGACGAGCGCGCGCTCTTTGCGCGAGGGCCACGGCACGCCGAGATGGACGTAGATAGCCCGCAGCATGCCATTCTCCAGGCCTGCGAACCCAAAGAGCCGCCGTTTGACCGGCGTCACGATGTCGCCAAGGTAGGCCTCCGCGGCGTCATGCAGCAAGCCATGCACGCGGAGAGGTTTGGGCAAGTGGTCAGCGACACGCAAGCAGTGCTCGGCCACGCTGTAAAACTCACGAACATGGCCGTTGAAGCGGCACTGCAGCGACAGCGCGTGCGCGATGTCGCGGACGTCAATATCCTCAGCGCACGGACGCCGGACGTCCACATAACGCCCCGTTTGTGTCTCGATGTCGTCCCGGTTAGCGTACTGACGCGCGGGTCTCCGGCGACAGGGGCAAACAGGTGGCCACACCTGAATACATGGCGGACCTATCGACCTGCGTCTGCTGATAGAAGGAAACATCCTGTGCAACCTCCAAAGGTTATGCGCAGACTCTTAGGCCCACCCCGGAATTCACGGAAATCCCGCACGACCGCAGCGCGCATGGCCGGAAAGCCCAGCGCCTGGGAAAGACTAACTAGCCTCGACCAGCTCCAATCCCGGCACCTCACCATGCCGTTCCGACCAGAAGGTGTACCACTCTTCGTTTGGGCGTCGATGCGCGGCAAAATAGGCATTGGCCGCGGCTCTGCGCATAAACAGCATGGCGAGTTCCGGGTAGAGAATCGCTGTCCGCACATAACTTGCGCGAATTTCTTCCTCACTCGAGCGACCGGATTGCATATATTGACCGGGATGAATAAGCGCGCGGTACTCCGTGTCTAGCACGGCGACACTTTCAGCCTGCCGCACCAACAATGCATCACGCACCACGTCTTCGGCATAGCCCGATTCCGGCCACGGGATGTGTGCGGCACGACGACACACAACGTGCGTGGATATAATCAGGCATTCATACTCGCGGAAACTTACCGTGCCCTCCGGGCCGATATTCGGGACGAACAGCGGCCGCAGCTCATGGTTGTCTTCTCTGACAATGCGCGTGGGGGCCAAAGCTGTCGTGGCGTGTGGATGCTCACGAAAAAACTTCGCGAACCGCAACAGGTAATCCTCCCGCAGGGAGTCGTCTGCGTCCAACATGACGATATAGCGGCCAGACGATGCCGCGAACGCATCATTTCGTGCCGCACCAGGTCCTGTACCCCAGCGGGTCCGGGGTGCTAGCTTGGCCCTTGGCTCATGCTGCAGGATTGCGTGGTAAATAGCCCGCGCGTCAACAATGTCGTCCACGGCCACCACCATCTCCCAATCCTGAAACGTCTGTTGAGCGAGAGACTTTACCAGCGTGCGAATTCTCGCCGGGCAAAGCCTGGCTGGGACAATAAGGGAGAAAAACGGCGATTTAGTCGACATGGCGAACTTCACTGGACGCTATCCGCTCCACTGCGCGCCTCGCCCGCATTTCCTGCTCGCGGTGCACCCAGTGCCGGAAGGCTGCCCACTGGTCCTCGGTCAATTTATGTCCGGCCTGCAGGCGCCGCCAATCGGCGGTGATGGCGGGCGGGTCATGCCGAAAGGTGGCCGCCGCTCGGATAATGGGCCACATAGCAGACCATGCGGGGCGGCCCGGTTGGACGCTGAATGCGAAAAACACAAAAATCACGATGAGGGAGACAAACCCGGACACTACCATTGGTAGGGAGTCAAAGCGTATGACACCCAGAAAAACAAAGGCGAGCGCCACAACAAGCGCTATGGCCAACGTTACAATGAGTATTCCGTGCATCGACATTGGCTCTCCGAATTCTCTGCGCGCCCACCTATAGCCGGCGCCTTAAATTCCCCTAGCCGGTACGGTTTCACCGCTGAAACCGCGCCCGCAGCTGACCGACGATAGCTCGCGCCAATCGCTCGACTGTCGCTTCGGACGAAGGCATGCGGATATACGCGTGTAGCCCGTAGCGCACCATCGCGTTTAGACCATCAGCCTCGGAGTCGCGCAGGTCCGTCCTGTAACCGACGATAAGCCGTCCGTTACTGCGTGCATACGCGATTTCCATACACGTGCCAGAGTCTGCGTCGGGGCCGTCAAGGCATGCCACGGTCACATCACACACGGAAGCCTGTTCGGTGCAATCCTCAACGACAGCTTGCAGGTCAGGAAGAAGAGCAGCGGTGCGAACCTGTGGCAGCACGCACTCTGTACCGGGCATCAGCCGGGAAATGGCAGCTGCGAGTGCGACATTGTGGTTACGCTCGGCCAGCGTGAACAGCGGGCCCGCCATGTATACTCGCAGGGGACCGGAGGCTGCCTTCACGGAGGTTGCGCTGGGCGACAGCCTAATTTCCGGCGATAGCGTCGCATTATCCGGCGGCAACCTAACTTTCTCCGCGCACAGCTTTGGCCTTACCAGGGCCTCACGAAAGAACGTACGTTCGGCAAACTCGGCTTGCTTGCCTTCGTTGAACGATGTCACCGGCCGGTGGTAGCCCATTACACGCGTCCACACCTCGCAGGCCTGGCGCTCTGAGTCTGGTAGCTCGGCGCCATCTTTTTCCTGCGCGTGGCTAATCAGTCTACGCACGTAGTGCCCTAGGGCCGGGGTCATCGGCTGACCTGCTGCCAGCTGGCCGGGCGTTGCGAGCACAATCTCACGATTGTAAGTCTCACCGTCCCGGAAACGCAGGTCTTTGTAGGAGTTCGGGATGTCCAGAGCCAGCCGGATTTCCAGCGTGTTGTTCTGTACGTCCAGGACGTGGGGGCCCAGTACGGTTTCCCTGGGTTTGCCGTTCACGTATACTGTCGCGAGCGTGGCGCACTGTGCAGCTGATTCGTGCTGGTTAAGCGCCACGTACTCGACAAGTGTCCCGTACGTGGATTGCGCCTGCTTCAACTCGCCCGCCGTATCCGCTAACAGATACCCGTCGTACAGCAAGGCCAACGAGGCGTCAGCCGAGGAGATACACAACTCCTCGTTCAACTCACGAAGCGCTGTCAATCCGGGCAGGTCGTCGCACCGACCGGCTGGTTCTGTCAGGTGCCCGGCGTAACTGGGGGCCGCAGCATCACGCCGCAGCGTGACCAGCCGGTCGCCGGCCCACAAAAACACCCCGGAGGATATCAGCATCAACGCCGGATTAGCGCCGCGCTGCAGCTCGGGCACAGTGAGGTCCGACGGGTGACCATAGGTCGTGCGGTATTTGTCGTTGAGCCAGACAACCGGGTGCTCGTCGCCCAGATAAACAGCCACAGAGCTGTCATCTGTGCCCAGCATTACTTTGCCGGCCATGTAGACCTTGTCCCGCGCGCCTGTCGGACCACGGCCACTTATAAGGTCACTAGTCGTCAACCGTCGCTCGGCGCGTGAATCGTTGTCCATCTAGCTCTTCCCCAGAAATTTATCCGCGGCCGCCTTTCCGGCGGCTCTGCGCTTGGCACTTTTCTCGGCAGCGCTCTTGCTGAAGAACGTGTAAAGAAGGAAACCCGCAATAAGGGTGGCCGGGAACCACAGCCAGCCAGACGTTTTTACGGCATGAGGTGTCACGGGCGGCGCGGCTACGCTACTGGCGTAGCCAAAAATCGGCGCTTTCGCGGCCTCCACCTGTAGGTGAGCGATGTGCGCGTTATGGGCTGCGGCTTTTATGGCCGGTTTCTGGTCCACCCTAAAACTGTGAGTCCGCGCAGCATCAAGCTGCGCGAAACTCACGGGCGGAATCGGCGTAGGAAGTGTCGATTCCGATGCCATATTAGTAAGTCCCCATCCGCATGACCGCGCGATAGTTCGCCGCGCCGCCTTTTAGCACCGCAAAGTCGGTCAGGCCGGCCTTGCGCAAAATCGCGACGTCGCGGGTTGCGCGCGCGGCCTCGTCGACCACGAGCAGCTTTTCGCCCGAGGCCTGGGCCAGCTCACCCATGCGCACGAGCGCGTTGCGCGATATGTGCCAGTAGCGTCCGGCAACGATGGGGCGAGCGTTGGGCCGTGGCCGCACGTCGATAACCAGCGTCTTGCCGGCGGTCAACGCGTGGGCAAACTGCGCGGGGGTAACGAGATGAGACATCTGTTTCTCCTTTAGTTGAGACTCTCGTGGTCCATAGGCCCAGTCCAAAATTCGCGAGCCGTAACGGCGCGCATAGGGAATTTTGGAGATGCTTCCGCGTACCCACGGGCTTAGTGAATGAATTCGCCCGCGGGCCTATACCCAGTGTGTTTATTCAACCCAGGGAGGTTCTATGGAAAACGAAGTACAGCTCGGGGCCGCCATGCCCGCACCGGCGGACGCCGTGCCGGGTATCCCTGCCGGGTACACGTTGCGCTGCGCGGTGTGTGTATCGGTGGACCGCTTCCGAACGGTACGCTTTAACGGGTACATCTATGTGGGCTATGCCATCTCCGGCCGTGGCCGCCCTCTCGTCTTTGGACAGTGCCAGGACACGCTGCTGCGCATCCTGGGCAACCGCGTAGAGGTTAAGGGCCTGGTAGGTCTGTGGAGCCGGTGCCACCGCCAGAAACTCACAAGCCTGTCTGCCGCTGACCGCATGGCAGTTTTCGCCATCCTCAACCCATCGGCGACGCCAAGGGAGGCCGCATGAGCTCCTCCCTCATGATGCGATACCGCGGCCAGTGCAAAAAGCTGTCGGAGGCGCTTGTGGCCGAACATCCAGGCTGGCGATTAGTGCGCGGCTACTACCACTGCCCCCTATGGGGGAAACAGTTCCATTGGTGGGTTGTCGATTCCGACGGGCATATCCATGACCCGAGTGTTCTGCAGTTTCCATCTGGCGGGCTCGGAGAGTATGAGGAGTTCGACGGTCAGGTGGAGTGCGCCGAATGCGATTTTTGCGAGACACGCAAACACTGCACGCTCGTCCAGCCTCGCATCTGCGAGGTTGGACTTACGCGAAAACACCTCAAAAATTCTTATCGGCGGGCTGGTGTGGCCCGTGAATTTTTGAGCGGGCGCAAGCTACGCGAGGAAGAAGTCACGATTGATGGGCGCTACGCCTTTTGTTCGGATGAATGCTTCGGGCGGTTTGTGGGACTATTGTGAAAGTCGCGAAGGTGCGTGAGCTATAACCCGTTCTGACCCCGCCCATGAGCGGGGTTTTTGCTTCGCGCCAGAGGTACCTTATGGGGATAAGCTGCAGGTAACAAAAACCCCCGCGCCGATAAAGGCTGCGGGGTTAAGAGATTGCCGCGTTGTTATTGGTCCCTCTACCGGCTGCGGCTGCCGCGAGGGTGTGCGTTAATAGGGCGCATGTTGTTCGCAACCAGCGTCATAGCCCGCGTCGTAACCGTCGTCGTATCCTTCCTGGTAACGGTCGCCCCCGTCATCGTCGTTGTAAACCTCCGACTCAAAGGTCGGTTGCTGGCCGACGTTGTAGTCCTTGGCATAGTCCGCGTACTCGCCCACGACCTCGTATTTGCAACAACGCATCTTCGTGTTGTTGTAGTCCACGGGAATCGACACGACATCGGCCGGGTCGACCGCCACCAGCATCACGTGGTCGCCAGGGCTGAAGAAACTGCGGATGTACTCGGCGCTGCACACATGCAAGCCGAAGCTGCAGGTGCGGCTGCTGTCGTCGTCGACAGCATTGCGCGGCATTTCGCAAATCTTGCCCACGCTGTTGTCGAACGTGCCGCTGTGCTTGTCCTTGTAATCGCCACGCACAACCTTGTAGCCGACGAAACGACCATCATCGAGCAGCGGCAGCTTGCCGTACTCGAGGAACGTGTAAAGCTCCTTGACAGCGCGCATCGAAGGGTTCTTCATCAGCCGTTCGACGAAATTCGCCAGCGGCCGTAGGTTGTAACCCCCGTCGATGAGGCGCATAAGGCGGTCACTCAACTCGCCGGCCAGCATCCGGTTGTCGAACAGCACAGCGCCGTCCTTAACGGACAGCCTGGTGCCCTCGCAGGCCTTCTCGGCGGCCCGTTTCTGCGATTCAAGGATGTCCAGCACCCCCTCGGGGGTTGCGGCCCCGCTTTTAAGCAGCTCGACGAGCTGTTCGTAGCGGGTGTCCGTGGCGGCCACACTGAACGGCTTGCCGTCCACGATGACGGTGGCCGTACCGGCCGTGATGATAGAACCTATGATTCGGTCTTTGCCCATACTGTTCTGTCTCCTGTTTAGTGAACTCACCTGCTCATAGGCCCAACCTAAAATTCACGCGCCCGGCCAGCGCGCAGATTAGAATTTTGGAGGATGTTTTCGCGCGCCTCGCGAAAACCGCTCCTGCTGCGCAGGAGGTGCTCCGCGCAGAGCCCTCGCGACAAGCGAGCGCTCCAAAATTCGTCGTTGGGGAGGCGAGACCGGGCCGGTTCCGCCCCCTCCCATCTCCTCCCGACGAGGCAGGTGGCCCGTAGTTGGATGGTTACGGGCTCGACACCCAGGGCTTTCGCCTTCAGACTGATTAACAGGCCCGGGCTCGCTTTGTCTCTTAGGCTCTCCCTGAAATTCGCCAAAGGTGTCGCGAGCGTGAGAGGAAGTCCCCTTGGAAATCCCATGCAAACAATGCCACGAAAAACCCCTGCGCCCGAAGGCGGCAGGGGAAATAGTTAATGCTTCGTAATGACACTAAGCTGCGGCAGCCTCTTCCGCGGTTGACACCTCGTCCATGAGGTCGAACATGTCCAACGTCTGACCGGCGGTCGTGACCTGGCGCGCCGCATGCCGTTTCCGGCGTTCGCTACGCTTAATAACGCGCTCACGCTTCAAGGCGGAAAGCTGCTGACGCCGTTTATGCGCGGACAGCCGTTTAAGCGCGGCCAGCACGCGCTCGCTCTGTGCAACATGGACGTTTGCGTGGTCAAGAGCGTCCCGCGCGAACAGGTTGTCGAAAAGCTGCGGCAGGAACTCACCGCTCGGCCCGTCCCACCGCGCGACAAGCCGGCCCAGCTCAATAGCGTCGACATCGTCTGCAAACGCCAGGGAGAACGCCTCCGCCCAATCCTCCAGGGATGGAACAAGCTCATCGACCGGCCGAAGCCCACGCTCACTCCGCTGCTTGGTAAACTCATCGACGATTATCGAGCTCGGCGCACCAAGGTCCGACTCCGTGCTGTTTCTCCGCCGCGCCGCTATCGAGATGCGAAGGACATCCGGCACCAAACTTGCGGCCACGGCTGATTCGATGTCCCGCACCATCCGCTGCATGTTTTTCAGCCAGAAGCCGTAAGGCGCCCCCTGACTCAATCGCCGCATAAACGCGATGTCGTCAACACTAAGCAATGCTGCGTGGGTCGGCCTGACAACCTGGTAGTTGGCAATGTCCTTAGCCTTCAACAGGGTGATAAGCGGCAACAACGCCTGCATAACTGCTTCGTTATGCACAGCCGCGCGCAAACAATCATTAAGCGCGGTACAGTTGGCCTGTAAGACGTAGCGTTCGTAGACTGCCCTCTTGAGCACTACGACCGCGTCAAGACCACAGGCACGCCGGTCGTCGTCACTGAGTGCGCTCACGGCCGTTTTGACCAGCACGTTGCCCATGGGGTAGGCGTGGGCATAGTAGTCAGCGATGATGGTCCACTTCGCGCCGTCCAAGAGGGCGACGCGGTCCACGCCCGGAACCAGCGCATAGGTTTTATCCTGGCTATCCCACTGCCACAATGCCGCCTGCACGTTCCCCACGGCCTGCTTAGGCGTCGCTACCATCTGCCCGCCACTGGCGCCTTGCCCGCCACCCGTGACCGCAAGCCTGACCCGGGTAGGCTTGGGTAGGCTGGAGGCCAGAACCACTTGTCTGTCAGGCGGGTTGCCCAGCGCCTCCCGCACCTCAGCGACTGTCTTTCCAACCAACTTGATAAGATAGACTGGGGCGTGGCGCGAGTCCGCGTTAGTCCAGACATCTCGCGCGTAGGCAAGAGTCCGGATAGCGCCTGCCGCGCGCTTCCCGAGGTCATCAATGACGAACACTGTCATCGCAGACAGGCTAACAGGGAACCCCTGGCCCGGGCGGGCAATAAGGTCGACAAGGCGAACCTTGGTTCCACGCCTTGACGTCTCACACACCTGTACCGGGAGCGCCGACGGAACGTACAGCGTGGCCGTCAACACCCGCTGGGCATCCTCGGACAATCCCGTTACAGCTCCCGCCAGAACGTGGTAACACCGCAACATTTCCTGAGCGGGCCCGCGCCCCAAGGCATGAAAGACCTCGTCCGCTCGAGCTGTGAGGTCCCATACGGTTTCACCAGGCTTAAGCGTAAGGTCCTGGACCAGCTTCTCGCAAATCTCCCGGGCGGCCCGAAGAACCAATCCCCGCAGGTTGCGCGCGGTGTCCTTGTCCATCGACAGGGATTCGCGCGATGGTGTTACCTGTAGAAGACCTATGGGCGCCTTGAGCAGCGCGCTGACCGTATACCCGAGGTTCAAGCTCAACAGTTCCCGCAGGCATTTCTGTGTGGCGTCCTGCGAATACGCTTTGACCCAAGACAATTCCTCGGGCATAAACGCGTCGGGGTCTTCAAGCCCACTGACAATGGCTTGCTGAATATTTTTATCGAGCGGGTAACACACCCCGCCCATGACAACCATTGCGGGGTTTCTGTTCGGCAATAGAAGAGCACAACTCGGGTAATCGACCCGGACCTTGTAATCAGGGAAGACCACGTCGGCACCTGCAAACTCTGGGCGGACATCCCAGAATTCATAGACTTGCGCCGCCTTGGCGGCGAACGTGCCTACATCTGTGGCTTTCACGGAAAAGGACACCTCGAGCCCATTCTGCCAGTCGGCCGGCGCTGCCGACTCGTGCATGAACACGCACTTTGGCACGCCGTTTTCACGATACACCGTGAAGGTCCGCTGAACGCCGTCTTTCGCCGCCACGACGGTGAAGCTGTCCGTATAGGCGAATGGCGACTTGGACCCCAGGCCGAACGCGCCAACGAAGTCGTCGCTGTTTGACTTGGTGGACTCGAAGAAGGTGACATACATGTTCATCACCTCTTCCTTATCCAGTCCGATACCCCAGTCCTTGATGCTGAACGTCCTGTCCAGCGGTGTCGGCAACTTCACCCGGATAGGCAAGTTGGCCTTCCCTGCCGCTACATGCGCGTCGCGGGCATTACAGCCCACTTCACGTAGTACGGCCGCGATTTTGTCCGTATACAGCCCGGACGCCAGAATGCTGAATGCGTGCGGTGAAACCTTAATCCGTGCGGTCGTTTCTTCGACCACACCGCTGGTCGACGCGCCGCCATCATTGTTGGTCAGTTTCATCGTTTCTGCCTCGTTTATTGAACACGAGGTGTTTAGGCCCACTCCAAAATTCGCGCGGCATACCAGCCAGCACTACGAATTTTGGAGGATGTTTTCGCGTACCCCGACCTCGAGCTACGCCCGAGGGCGGGAGGCCTGGCGTTATGGCACGCCTCGTGGAAACTGCCTAAAAATTCGCGTGGTGCGGAGACGGAAAAAGCCCCGCTCGAAAGCGGGGCGGGCGAGATGCTGATGTGCAAGGGGTCAATCGAGACCCGTTCTTATAGTTTTTGTCATTGCACGGGTAGAGCGGCTGGCATGGCGGTCTTCCGGAGAAGGCTGTCGACGTCAAGTGCTTACCCTGATGCATGTGACTTCACATCAGGCTCGTCGTACAGCGTTCTCCGGGGCCGCCCGGTTTTCTGGGGGGTTTTACTCCCCGGTCCCGGGTTTTGCCACCTACAGCACGTACCCGCGTTACGTTCCTATAGGCCCAGCCGGCAATTCAGCGGGCCCGTGAATTCTGAGCTGGGCCTATAAGTTCGCTGGTCCCGCACGAATCAGCGCCAAACCGCCGCGGGCGGTGCCTACGCCACTGCGACCTTAGGAGCTCCAGATGCGAAATCTTGCTCGAGCCGGCTTGGTCGGCTGTATTGCGCTAGCCGCGCCGGTGGTCGCGACGAGCGCGACCACGCACCCCATTACCAACCTTATCTCGCCAGCCGAAGCCATCAAGCACCTTGCGCCCACGATTCGCAGGCTCGCGAACCCGAACCAATTACGGGTACGACGGCTCGAGTCTAGTTTATCGGCCAAACTCAAAGCGGAACTTACCACGCAGCCGCGAAAGGCCATGGAGAGCCTGGTGTCGCAACGGTCGCAGGTACTCACACTGCTTGGCATCCCCGCCAGCAAGACCGGCTACGTCTATTATTTCGTCTCCACCTCCATGCCCGGCCCTCTGCTGAAGGCATACGCCCGGGATGCCGTGTGGGATGGTGGAATGCTGGTGTTTCGTGGTATTGTGCCCGGCCACGGCATCGGCTGGTTTTTGCGCCACGTCATGCTGCGCCTGAAGCACGTCACGGTGGACGGCTCCACACCAACCGTCACCATCGACCCGAATCTGTACGACGCCTACGACGTGCACCTCGTGCCCTCCATCGTGTACAGCACGACACGGCCTTGGGAAACCTGCGCGCAAACCGTACCGGCAACCCTGGTCAGCGGCAACAAGGTAGTGCCCTACCACAAGTGCGCCTCGGAAGCCTCGAGCAGCTACTGGAAAATGTCTGGAGCTGTGTCCACCTGGTACGCCCTTTCCCGCTTCGACTCAGCCGGCGCGCCCGGCGTGGGCCGTCTGTTGAAGATGATGCGCGCCGGCTACGTGCCGGCCGGCAGCAAAGACGAGGAGGGATTGACGCAGCCCGCACAAGGCCCAGGTAATCTGGCGACCGTGCTGAACGACATGGATGGCAGTGAGTCTTCATTGCCCGTGTATCCGGCCGGAGGACCGAAGGCCATCCTTGAGCATACCCCCGGGCAGAGTGCAGCCGGCGGGCCGCGCCAGGAGTAAGTCGTGGCCACGCCGAGAACTTATGGGCGGCGCTTTATCGACGCTGCACTTGTATTACCCTGTGGCCCGTGCGCTGCCTCCAGCGGCACAGGTTAACACTGAGAAGAAGCCAGGGCACGCACCCGGACCAAACCGCTCGAGCACAAGTTCCGGGCATCTATGACACGCTGGAGTACGCACTTGGCCGCGTTTGCATCCGCATCCAGCTCCTCGTACGCCTCGCCGATACTGCGCAACAAATCGCGCTGCGCCTGCCCGATACAGACCGCTTCTTCCGCTGTATGCACCCTTCCGACATTCTGATAGGGGACGGTGCGATGCAGGTAGAAATTGAGGTTTCGGTACGACCGAAACATGTCCACTACAAACGGTTTAAAGCTAGACGGGTACCCAGGCGGAGTGTAAACCGCGGACAACAGCAACGGGCTGTCGGTGATTACCGCGTCCACACGGCCGTCAACCCGCATCAAGCGCCGATTCTGCTGCGCCAGGATGTAGAGCTGGTCCGCTAATAGGTCACCGCGCCCCTCCCATACCAGCTCTTTGGCATATTCCGGCGCGTACTCGGCGATATGGCCACGTTGTTTGAGCTGGTGAAAAACACCGGCTGCAACAGTGCTTTTGCCGGCGCCCGGAGCGCCAAACAGGTTTACTACAAGCATGGGTTATGCTCCTGGTGGTAACCATAAGTCCCGCCGGGGTAGTCCCGGCTAAAATTTCGCCCCTAGGGACTTCCTGCGGTCGTGGCCGACTCGCCGCTGACCATCCCCCCGGGGATGGGAAGCCCAAAAGCTGCAATCGTTAAGCCTGCATCTGTCCTGGCCCGACACTTTTAGTTATAATTTCCCCATAAGAATGAGAGCGCAGACTTGGTCGTAGCGCCTACATTCCTTTCCGGCATCACAGAGGACGCCGTTGTCGCGGCCTGCGGCGCGCTATTGGCGTTTGTCGGCAACGAGACAATCAAGTCCGAGAATCGCAAAATACATGCTGGTAAATATCGCTTCCTGAAGAAGTTGCCCCTACAAATTGCACCTATAACCAAGCGGACAGTTGGCCAGGCGCTCGCCGTCGCCGAGAAACAGCTCGGGGATTCCTACATACAGGCCAGTGACTTCCTTGACCCAAAGCACGTCAGCCTTTGCGCACTACATCACGGCTCAGTGGTCGGGTTCGTTATTGCCAAGCGGCTTTCCGCCGAGGAGTTCAAATCCCGCTACCCGAGAGCAGCCGAGGCGCTCGGACGCCAACTGGCCTATGCTGACACAGTGGGCTTTATTGCCTCCCTGGCCACCGCGCCTGGCTTCGAGAAACGTGGAATCGCCAACACCTTATTGCAGATGAGCTTGGCGCGCCTAGAAAAAGATTGGGGAGGAAAATCGGCGCGTCCAGCGTTCGTCTGCACGCTTGGGTGGAGAGGGCGGGAACCCGTCGCCCACATCGACGGCCTGGTCCGTAAGGCTGGATTTCAGCCGGTCCATGAATTTGCCGACTACTGGAAAGATGATAGTCTCGCCAAGGGCTATAAGTGTCCGACATGCGGGGACCCACCCTGTCGATGCAGCGCCGTTCTCTTTGTGCGCCACACAGCACCAATCCGAACCAACGTCTGAATCATCTCTGCTGAATGGACGGCCAACAGCACCGAGCCACACGCGAAGCCGAAGCCAAGCAACATGCTGGCGCTGAATATCACTGGCTCTCTGCACACCGCCCATCGCCAGCCAAGCGCAAAATGCGCTAGGGGAATCCCTATGCCCCGCGCATACGACTGGTGTTGCTGCCCACAAAGCGGCTTCCACTCCAAAATTCGCGAGCCGTAACGGCGCGCATGAGGAATTTTGGAGGATGTTTTCGCGTACCCCGCCCTCGGGCGTAGCTCGAGGTCGGGGAGGCCTGGCGTTATGACGCGCCTCGCGAAAACCGCTCGCGCTCCGCGCGAGGATGTTTTCGCGTACCCCGACCTCGAGCTACGCCCGAGGGCGGGAGGCCTGGCGTTATGGCACGCCTCGCGAAGGTGCGCGTCTCGCGAAAACCGCACCAAAATTCACGCGCCCGGCCAGCGCGCAAGCCGTCCTTAGAGCCGCGGTCTTGGTATTTGCGCTGCCTGACCGCCTTAGAGCCGCAGACAGCACTGCTGCGCATTCCAAATCATATAAACACTGCTCTGGTTGAGCGGGAAGTTTGCTGGCGGAATGTCGCCCCAGCGCCATTCGGTCTGGCCAATATAGATAGGCAAACCATACGTCGGCAGCGGATATACCGGATTGATACGAAACTGCGACTTAATCCAGATGGGGTTGGGCACGGAGAAGCACGTGGCCTGCGGCCCGATAGTATCCAACATCATCCCAAGCCGCGCCTCCATGGCCAGAAACTTGGCCAGCACCAAGGCGTTGGCTTGCTGGTCGGACTGCGAGGTGTTGGGCGTACCGCTAAACGGGTAGACGGAACCCCAGCTGCCTGCGCACCAAAACAGCGGGTCAAGCGGCACCCATACATCGGCACTGACAGCATCGGCCACGCAGGCCATCTGCATGGGCAGTGTGTCAAACAGTGCACTCTCCGGTGAGAGCAGATTGGCCCACAAGTCGTTCTGCCAGACCGGGTCGATTTCCGACACGAACCCGATGGCGAATTGGTCGGAGGAATTCATGCACACGTCCTGCGTGAAGAGGTCCAGCATTTGGAACACCGGATAGACATACCAGTGGACCTGCAAACGGCTCGTCGAGCCGCCCATCTTCGTGGCGGCTCCATGAGCGCCACCCGTCTCGAACGAAAAGCCTGGGAGCAGCGTCACGCCGCCGAGCGACGGAAAGCAACCGGCCACGCGCTCAACCTCCGCGACATAGAGCGGCTCCCAGTAGGTCACGCCGAGACCTGGCGACGGGATACCAAAGAGATGTGACGGGCACACGCAGATGGGCGGCTCGCGCATTAGCGGCGGGTCAATACTCGGCCCGGCTTGTACCCCGGCGATAGTGATGGGGAACAGGTCCATCCAGTTGATGGTAAGCGGATTAAAAAACCGACCACGACAGGTGATGCCCGGCACAGCCGCGCGCGCTGCCGGCAACGCTGCGCAAGCCATCACCGCCAGCGCAACTACCAGTGCGCGAACGAGACTGTACCCTGCTTTTTGGCGCTTAATCCGCATGGCCTGTTGCCCTCCGAACGGCAGTTGGTGTTCCGCCATACCACGCCGCTTTGAGCACCTGCTTTACCAGGCTCTTACCGGTGCCTGAATGAGCCAGCACATTGGGTCCAAACTGCGCGAGACTGACCGCGTTGGCATAGGGGCCCGTGCCAACACCGACGAGTGTCGGCGTACGCTGTACATGAAACCCCTTCACGATGAACGGGTAGGCGTAAAACACAGGAAACTGCAGCCGCTTGGCCAGACCACGGATGTCACCACCCGTGGATACCAGTTGAATAAGCGTCGGATAGGCGCGCTGCGCCGCCAACGCGAAGCGCAGCTGTGACTTCGACCGCGGGTCGAAGAACAGCATGCGAGTCGGCGGCCGCAGGCCCTGGGCGAGCGGGTTAACCACCGTGCCTTTGCGGGCAACAACCTTCCAGACATACTTGCCGTGCGTCCAGACGGGGGCCTTGATATTGCGCTTTAAGGTCACCTCCGGGATGTAGTACCGCACGCGGGTAGTCTGCGCGGGCGAAAGCGGAGCGTATGGCAGATGCGACAAGTCACGCTTGGCCTGTTTGGCTAGCAGCTTATCCTTGGCTTTCCAGTTGACGTGCGCCGCCCGGGAAATCATAACCTTCATGAGGTTTGGCTCCCGAATCGGCCACGTCTTACCCCGCACGCCGAGGTCGTGCGCGACCGCTGGCGGGATGACGCCCACCAGCCCGCCGAGCGCGCCAAGCAGGCAGAACAGGGGCACAGACGTCGTTACGGGATGCGTGCGCATATTGTCCTTAGGGCCTGTCTGGTTTTCGCGAGCCTTGGGTGGGGCCACGCTCCCAGTCCCCGTGCGCAGGCCCGGGGACTGGGTACGCGAAAACGTCCTCAAAAATTCCAAGACACGGCAACATGGCGCGTTAATTTTTGAGCGGTTTTCGCGGCGTTGTACCCGGCCGGGCGGGGAACTCGACCACCGTGCCAGACGGTTTTTTTGGCACTTCCGGCTCATCGCCTGGCTTGTTACTGGCGGGTTCGCCGGATGTGGCCTCAGGCGTTTTTTCGCGTACCGGCGTGGCCGTAGCCTTTCGGCCAGGCGTGGCGGCCGCGCCCAGCATGGACGCCTGCAGCAATCGTCGCTTTTTGGCCTCCTCGTTGGTCTCGGCGGGCGGCCCGTCCGCATTTCCAGCCGGAGCCATGTCGCTCCCGGCGGCCTTGCCACCTGGCGCGACATAGACGAACAGCGGTCCTGTCAAAACGAGCGGGAACGGGGTATTTTTTGGTAGTGTCGGCCATAGTCGTTCCGGCACGTCCACGACAATGACGCCAGCGAATTCCTTCTCGCCTGACTTCATGCGCCACAACGGCGGCTTGGCTTTCATGCCCTCATGCTCTTCGACCAGCCAACCGGTCTGCCGGAGGGTGTCGAGCAGCGCGGTCGTGATGCCGGCGAGACCGCCCTTAGGGCGATAGTCTCCGCCAAGGGCCGCTACGACATCCTCCGGCAGAACACTGATGAGAGCTTGACGGAATCCGGGCTCGAGCAGGAACACGCGGCCGTCGTGTCGCCAGCCGGAGGCGCGCGCGCCCTTTTTGATTCCGGGACGCTGGAACTCGATACGGCCCAGCGCTGCCTCGAATGCCTTGAGCATCGTAGTCTGCATGTCCACTTGCTGCAGAGTGACCTTCTTCTCTTCGCGCGTGGCCGTGCGGTCGGCGGCGTGGATGCCCTCCATCAAAGCCTGCAGGCGATTCGGCTCCACTCCGGCGGCCTGCGGCATCCGCGCCGACTTGTGGCCGTAGGCCAGCGCAAGTAACAGCGTGCGTTGCTCCGACAAGGGCAGGGCGAGGAATTCCGCGAACGAGGACACCAGTCTGGCGGATAGGGTGTCATGCTCTCCGACCCGCTCCCATCTCCCCTCGTCGGTCTTTTTCCAGGCCAGTGTTTTGCCGGCATCGTGCGCCAACGCTCCGACCAGCAACAGCGGGTCGGTTTTCATGTCGCCGTCGAGGGCCTGCACCAGCACATGCAGCGAGTGGTCCAGCAGGGTGCCCTGGTGCCCGGGCCCCACGTAGGCCTCTTTGTGTGTATTCAGGTAGGCCAGTAAGGCGTAGATAAGGTCGACGTAGACTTTGGGTAGCTCGTGGATACGTTTGGCATATTCGCCGTTGAGGCGGACGCGCTCGAGCTGAGTCGCCTTGGCGGACCACACAGGCCGGGGCAGTACGCCCATGTTTACCGTCAGGCCGGCCTCCGCATCACCCGCGTGATGCTCTTCATGCCGAGCCCGCCGTCGTTGGCGTAGGACACTCGCCACCCCCACCGCGCTGACGACCGCAGCGGTCAGGCCGAGCGCCAACACGGGCAGCGTCCATGTGCCTAGTAGCACGCCGAGCACCCGCCAGGCATTCAGCGCGGTAACGGTCTTGGGTGGGGCTGGCCAAAAAGAACCGGCGGCGTGTAAGGCTTGAGCGGCTTTCGCCAGACGCTTGTTCGAGACGCTCCAGGCAAAAAGCACCCCGAGCCACCACAGACCCAGCACGGTGAGCCACGCCCGGAGCAGTTTCTCTCGCATCGTCAATCCCTTAAGGTCTCAATGCAACACCTCGTGCGGAACCGCCGCCAGCACATCAGCTACCCGAACCACGACGCCCTTGCTTGTATAGCCGCCGTGGCCGGAACGTGTGCGCGCAGATTTCCAGCTGGCCGTGTCCCGGTATTCTGGCGACCGCAGCAGCCACGTTCGCAGTGCCGGCAACTGAAACAGATATCCGAGTTGTGCAGGCAGGAAGATATAGGCGAGAAAATCCGCGGTGGTAGTGAGTATGCACCCCGGCTGATTGGTCTCGGCCGACGAAACGGTTTCGAAAAAGAAATTCTTCACGGCGTGCGTGTCGCCCTTCGACTCGACGCGCGTGACATATTCGCGTCCATTGGCAGACCCGCGAACCCACAACAGGTCGACCCCTAGTTGTTGGTAATCACACCGGCCCTCGACGCTAATGATACCGCGCGAGTCCGGCAGCGCCTCGAGCCGTTGTTTCAACCACGCAACAGCCGCGTCACCGACACGGCGTTGCGCGTGAAAGCCGAACTCGACAACGCGAGGTGCGCGTGCCACGGCTACCCTACCGCCGGAATCTGCCGGGCTGGCCAGCGCAAGCCTCGCTTTTCAGCTTGCCTTGCAGGCGCTTCGGCCAGGAGTATGTCCGCCACTGTACTGCCAGCCGCGTTGACAAGGATGACGTGCACACCGCTGATGCCGTCACTGGCGTGACGCGCGGTCGCTGTCAGCGCTACACGAATCGCGCGGCCTATCTTGCGCCGTTTCTCCCATGCCCCCGTGGCACGGCGCGAGTCACTGAGCACAATGCTCGCCTCGTGGTCTATACCGCGACCTTGCCTTAACTTGGCGCTGCGGATTTTACCTGACACGGCGAGTACCATTTTGGTAGCAGTGCACAGGCACGCATCCGACAGTGCGTCGATTTCCGCGTCGACGTGCAGCGCGGTGTGCTCGACGTCAAAACCTTCGATTTTTGCGCAGACAGGATTCATTGGTATTTCCTACCTTTTAGTGAAGCCGGTATCCCTCCGGCGTGGGTACCAACTCATAGGCCCAGCTCAAGATTCGCCAAATTTTGGGTGAGGTACGCCGCTCGCGCTCCGCGCGAGCAGGCTTTGGAGGATGTTTTCGCGTACCCCGCCCTCTGGCATCGCCCGAGGTCGGGGAGGCTTGGTGTTATCGCGCGCCTCGCGGAAACCGCATCCATTCGCGGGCACACGCCTCGAAACGCACAAGCCTTTAAGCAGGAGTACGACTCTTTTTGTTGTACGGACCGCGCGCACCATTGCGCCGGAGCAGCTCGTCGATGTCGAGGACGCGTCGTACCGTCTCTCTGTGCGTGTTGCCGCTGCGCAGGGTTATGGTGTATAGGGTGGTTGCTACAGCGTCGCGCACATCGTCGTCACGGCATGCCAGCTGTTTGGCCGCACGATTAACGGCGCGCGCCCAGGCGCCGGGCTTCTGTAACCGCGCCAGCTCCAACCCAAGAACCTCGAGCACGCGGTTGCCGCAGTGCGCCCACGCTTTGATGGCATGCGCCAGGGATATGCGACCCTCGTCGTCGACGACGCCGTCGGCGTCGGCGTCGTCGGAGTCCTCGATAGACATACAGTCGTCGAGTCGTTCATCCGAGTCCATCGCCCCCTCGCCCGCGTCGAACCCGTCTCCCTCTTCATCGAGCCTCGGCCGCATGTCGGCCACAGAGTCGGTCCCCCCGGCGATGTTATCCAGCGAGATTGCGCACCGTGCCGCCTGTTTCAGCGCGCGTGTTGCACGTGATTCGTTGGCGCGCTCAAGCGGGACGTCGAGGCCCGCGCCAACCGTCAGAAGACGTTTTTTGATGGCGCGTCCGGCGCCGACGGCAAGATATGCGGCGGGCGTGCTGCCTTTGGTTGAGTCGAACTTGGGGCTCATGGCACACGCCTTTTCCCATACCTCACCCAGAAGGGACTCCGGGGAATCGTAGCCGTGACTGCGTAGTAGTGGTTGTAACCGGCTGCGGAAAATCCGCCGTGCCGCTTCCTCGATGACTTCCTGTTGTGTCAATACTTCGCTGCGTGATTGCCTGGTGCCGTGTTGTACCAAGATGGGCCTCCTCGCGTGGCTGTTGCGCGCCTGGAGGCTCATAGGCCCAGTGAAAAATTCGCTGCTGGCGTTGACCCAGAACAGCACCAGCGCAGCGCGCTGGTTTATCTATTTACCGTGCTGAGAAACGTCGGAGGTGGCGAATCGCGGCCAAAATACCCGGCCATTCGCACCCACGAGAAGGCGGTTGTATGTTAGATGCCGACTTGTTCGACGCACCGCCGATAAAATTCGGCGGCTAGCTTGGTAAGTGCCTGACAGAAACCTCTGTCTCTCCAGAGGTCCAGGCGCCACGCCCGGACCTCTACTGGGCCTCGAGGGCCGCCTGTCTCGCGGATGGTGAGACCCTTCACGGTGCGCACAAGGTGTGCGTCTCCCGCTTCGAGACGAAGGGCCTCCACCTGGTATGCGGTCTGGTACTCCAGGTAGTCAGGCGTGTGGGTCCACGGCTTTGCCGGGGCCTTGATTTCTATCAGCATGCCGTGTTTGTCGTTGAACCCGTCGAGCGACACGCGCACAGCTGGCAAGTTGTCCGGGGACAGGCAAAATGGCGGGAACTCCATGCCGTAACGCTCGGCGGCCGCCGAGCGCGCTTCCGGCTCCAATCGCTTGCCGCGGCGCATGTGGAAATTCGAGGGCTGCTCCGGCATCAGCCCCAGCTTGCGCATCGCCAGGACATTCGGGTCCGTAACCCAGCTGGGCATGACCCCCCGCGGCTTGAGCCGCGCCAGCTCCGGCATGTCCCACGCCTCCGCGAAACTGTCCGCAGAACAGGCAAGGGCGTAAATCTCCGACCCGCCGATGCCTAGACGTCGCCACGCAAGCCATTGCTCGCTTCCCTGCCCCAACTCGTCTTCACTGATACGCATAAGGCCTCCACCGCTGTATGCCACGAAACCGTGGCAGGATTTCCTAGGCCCCATCGCAATTTCACCAGCCCCAAAAAAGAAGCCCCTCCGGAGAGGGGCTCGATAGGTTGAATGGGGTTACCGCTTAGCGACGGGCGCCAGTACGCTGGTAGCCGCTATTGCCGCGCTGATAACCGCCGCGGGGGGCCGGACGGTTCTGGCCCTGACTCTGCGTGTTACGCGGACCACGCGCGTCGCTGGGCGTGGTTGACGGTTTCTCGGGCAGCTCAGACGCCGAGATGAACTCGTCGATGGCCTGCGCAAAGACATAGGTTTCACCGGGCTCGCCAAACACCGTCAGGAGACCGGTTACCTTGATGAAGTCACCCTTCTCCGGGTCCGGAGTATTAGTCTCCTCCAGTAGCTTCAACGGTATCCGGACGGTTACCCACTCGGAATCGTCACCCTTGCCGTAAACAATGCGGCAGCGGCGGTACGGACCGGACTGCCCCTCCTTTGTCTCCGCGAACTTCACGTAGCCCGCGATGACTGCCGTCTTTTCTTGTTTTGGCTGATTACTCTGGTTCTGGTTCTGCATTCTCATCTCCTGCCCCATCATGGGGTCTCTGTTGATATGACAAGCACGTACGTTATAGGCCCACTCCAAAATTCGCGCGGCATACCAGCCAGCACTACGAATTTTGGAGGATGTTTTCGCGCAAGTCCTGCCTCGCACATTGCCGGCCGAATGGCCGGTCCTGCGAGGCAGGACTTACGCGAAGATGCGTGGCTCGCGAAAACTGCCTAACAATTCGCGGCCTCAGACGGATTCGCCGTCGATGAAACGCACGAGCCGATGGCGCGGGGGGACAAGTCCATCCAGTTGATGGGTCGCCGAGCGCGCCTGCGTCGCCCTGTGGGAGCCCTGGCGCACCTTGCGCTGCTCCGGTCCGGCGGAGCCGGTCCTGAAACTGCCGGAGGCAGGCTCCGGCGCGCCACGCAATTCCTCGGGCAGTGCCCAGTCTGGAAGGGCCGGCCGCGGCCCGATGATGCGGCCAGCCGCATCTACCTCCACCTGCGGTTGGTCCAGGTCGTAGAGATAGCGCCCGACCCCAAACTGCACCGCCGCGCGTTTCAGCGCGTCGCTAACCCCAGCCTTCAGGGCAATGTCCGGCAGAGTGCCATCCTCGATGACACCCACATCTGTTCGCGTTGAACTGGAGCCGTCAGGAAACTGGATTGTCAGCGCGCAGAGAAAGCCCGTAACGACACCGTTTTCGATGATGGGCGTCTGATGACTCGACCAGCGGCCGGCCAGGGTGGCGTTCAACCTGTCCGTGACCGCCCGGGCATCCAGATAAGCAAACGCCCGGCCCAGGCGCTTGTGGCTTCGCACCTGTTCGCTAACGGTGTTCCGCGGCACCCGCCACCGGACAGCGTCCGGGTGAAACGGTGCCGCCAGTGCGGCAAGAATCGAGTCAACCGTAGCTTTTGCATTGGCCATGACACACCCTCCAAAAAGAACTTCAACGCGGAAACGCCTCCGATGTTCTTAGGCCCCGTGAAAAATTCAACAGGGCTCGACGAGCCCTAGCCGTATAACCGCAAAAGTCGCGAGAGTGGGACAGACTTCGCCAGCACCGGCCAACGCCTGTCGAAGAAAAGACAGTTGGCCGGCGCCCCCTGAAACATTGGCGCAATATCTTCGTCCTCGTACCCAGCCAAGCCGCAGCCAATGCGCGTAATGCGGAACACCAACTCGGGATGCGCCTCTGCAAAATCCACGAAGGTTCGCGTGTAGGTTAAAATACGACGCAGCGGGAGCGTCCTAAGCGCCCGGTCCTTTGTGGGAATCCCATAGCTATCGCCCTGCATACCCTCACCCTGTCCATACACGGCGCCGTGATGCTGAAGGGCAAAATGCGCCGCGCCGGCACCATGTCGGCCTGCCTCGTTGGACCCAAACACGAAAATCTCACGCGTCATCACTTATTGCCTCCCGCCAGTTGCCTCATCAAACTCTCCAACATCCCACTCGGGTCCCCCTCATTGTTGATGACCCGGTAGTGAAAAACCCAGCTGTCCAGCGCAGTCTCCGAAATATGGTTATCGGCCGCCGTTATTGCCGGTCGTATGACCCGCACAAGCACGCCGCGCTCCTCAACCCACGCTGCTTCATTGGGCAAACGCACGTCGGTGATGACCCACCGTTGTTGTGGAGAGGCGGCCCGCAGGGCCTGCTCCACCTGACGAATCCAATAGTCCGGGTCTTCCTGCCGCTTGGCCATACCGTACTCTTGCAAGACAGCGCGCGGGCTACGGCCATCAAGCCTGGCCATCGGCCGCTCCTTAAAATGTGCGTTTTTCAGCACGTCGACCGGTACGCCAACGCGCGTCGCAACCTCCGCATATAGGGCGTCAGCAAAGGCGATGCGCCGATAGCCATAGGGCTTCAACAACTGACCTAGGGTGTCCTTGCCGTGGCGCTTCTTGGCCGAAAGGCCGATGACGCGGGGCCATGGTGGGTTGGTTGTTCTAGTCACGGTAATTCCTCCAGGGGTTTACCTGCGGTTTCATAGGCCCCGCCGCGGGTTCGAAACATCAACGAATTGCAAATCACTACCACCCCACTTGCTTGGACGCGCCGACATGGTCGATAGCTGGGTCCGCGCGCATTTCCTTCATGCGCTGCACTAGGTAATCGCCTGATTCGCCCTCGAACAGGTCGTCCCCGGCCGGCGCAAACCGCCAGGTGCGGAGCAGCTGGGCATAATTCATGTTGTCGAGACGCTGCCTCAATTCCGGTGAAAGCTGCATACAAAACCTCTCAGTGGTTGGCTCGCACGCTGTTAGGCCCGCGCGCAAATTCGTGGCGCTCTCGCGAATTAAGCTGCGGGGCCTATTAGCGGTGTGTCCTATCTACAAGGAGAACAATGTATGGCTAAGGTCATCCCAATTCGAAAGCCAGCACAGCCGGATAGGCCGTTTCGGCCTATGCTCGCCGCGAAAGCGAACCTGGAGCGTCTGAAGTTTCCAGTAGCCGGTAGCCCAAAACTTGACGGTATTCGCGGTGTTGTGCGCAGTTTCTCGCTGCTATCGCGGACCCTGAAGCCGATTCCAAACGACCACGTGCGGGCGCTATTGTCCCGACGTGAGCTGGAAGGACTTGACGGGGAACTTATCGTTGGCCCCCCGACGGCAGACGACGTGTATCGGAAGTCCGAATCCGCCCTGATGTCGAAAGACGGAACGCCGCCAGTAACGTTTTTTGTGTTCGACTCAACGTTGAATCCAGAGAAACCGTACGCTGAGCGGCACTACGACTTGAGCTGCTTGGTGGACAGGCACGGTTACCTGGCAGCTCCCGTCAAAATCGTCCTACTCGAGCAGCAGGTTCTGGGCTCGTATGCCGAACTCGTCGCGTGCGAAGAACGCCAGCTCGCCAAGGGCTACGAAGGGCTTATCCTGCGGTCCATGGCCATGCCCTACAAATACGGGCGCAGCACTGCCCGTGAACAAGGCATGCTCAAACTTAAGCGCATGGAGTCCAGCGAGGCAGTCATTCGCGCCGTCGTCGAGCTTGAGCACAACCAGAACCCGGCGACAGTGAACACCCTGGGGCTCACCGAACGCCGTACGTGTCGGGAGCACAAGGTGGGCGCCGGCGTCATGGGGGCCCTCGTGGTTGAGGACCTCAATACAGGCTGCGAATTCTCGCTAGGCACCGGGTTTACGGCCGAAGAACGCAAGACGTTCTGGGACCACCAGCGCCTGCTTGTCGGCAAAATTATCAGCTACAGCCACTTTCCGATAGGGGCGAAGGACAAGCCACGCTTCCCTGCTTATCGCGGATTTCGTGACCCCGTGGACTTTGACTAACCCGCTGTCAAAAGAAACCCCGCTGCCTGTAGCAGCGGGGTAATTTTTGCCGTCAGGCGGCCTCTGGCTCAGGCTGTAAGGTCTCGCCTGTCCCTTCCTTGACGGAATCATCTCCGGCACACACCAGCGTACCACCACTAAGCACCCAGTCCGCTGCCTTTTGTCCGCGCTGAAGTGCGGACATGACGGTGCGCTGCCGCTCGGCGTCGGACAATTCCCGCAGCTTCTGGGCCCAGCTTTTTAGATAGGACGCGTGCTGCGTACTGTAGGGCAGACCCAACGTCGCCGTAACGATGGCCGACGCGCTCTCCGCCACGAGCTCTTCAATGGCATACGGCAAGCTACCGAAACCGCCGGTCTGGTCGCGGTCCAACCGTGACTTGTGCCCAGAGCCGTGGCCAAACTCGTGAAACAAGGTCGAGTAATAGCTTGCGGTCGACTCGTAAGACGAACGTTCCGGCGACGTGATTTCATCGCGCGCCGGACTATACGTCGCCCGGGCCATGATGCCACCGAAACGGACCGGAATCACGCTACCGAGCTCCGTCAGCAAAGCCTCCGCTGTCGCCGACGTATCCGTCGTTGCGGTGGAGGGGACTTCAACCTTCGGCAGCCCGTCGCACTGGCACCCGTTCCACACGTAGAACGAGCGCAATAGAAGTCGGCGCTCCGTGCCTTGTGGCAGGGGCTTTGGCAAAGCCGCCTCCTCGTACAGCCACTTCTTGCCGTTGACCGGCACAGGCAAACACCATGCGGGCTTCCACAGAAACACCTCCGTGCCAGCTTCACCCTTCTTCACCTTGGCTTTGAGCTTCTGTATCTGCGAAAACGTGAAGAACCGGTTGTCCGTCCAACCATGGCCCATAGCCTGAGCCCATAGCACGAACGTATTGAAGCCCCTATACGGACGCTGTGTTGCCCCAGACACCGGCAGTCCCTTACCGGCTTGCGACCACGGCTGCCGCCAAGGCGGCAAATCCTTTTCCATGTCCGCCAGCAGACGGTCGACGACCGCCGCGGCTTTCTGTTGTACGCCAGTTTTGTCGCTCATCTCATATCCCTCGTTTGTTGCACACGCGGGATATAGGTGCGCCGATAAATTCCCCACGACCGTGGGACTGACCGTCGAGAAAACGGGACGGCCCGCGACGGGCAGGACCCCCAGTACCCGTCAGCTGTTTTTGGTCTGGCTAGGCTGACGAATTTCAGCGCGTGACTACAGCTTCGTGTACCGAATAGGAGAGACACATGAAAAAGCTGGTGCTGTACCACGATAACTGCCCGGACGGCTTCGGCGCGGCCTGGGTCGTCCGGCGCGCGCTGGGCGAAGCCGCTGTTGAATTTCACGCGGCCATCTACAATCGCCCACCGCCTGCCTTCGCAGGCCGTGATGTCATCATGGTCGACTTCTGTCTTCAGCGCCCAGAGATGGAGCAACTGACAAACCAGGCAAGCAGCATCCTTGTGCTGGACCACCATGAGTCGGCCCAAAAGGCGATGGCCGGCCTTACGGCGCCCAACCTGATGACGGTGTTCGATATGGACAAATCGGGGGTCGGCGTGGCGTGGAGCCATTTCTTTCCCGGCGAGCCAATGCCCAGACTCCTCCAGCACGTCCAGGACATGGACATCTGGCGGTGGCAGCTTCCAGGAACGGCTGAAGTCATGTCGGCCCTGCTCTCGCATCCCTACGACTTCGCCCTATGGGATTTGCTAATGCAGAAAGTCGGAAAACTTCGGCGTGAAGGGGTCGGCATAAGACGGGCACGGGAAAAGGAGATACAGGACCTCCTGCGCGCAGGTAAGGGACTCCGCGCCACCATTGGCGGCTACGACGTACCTGTCTTCAACGCGCCGTTCATGTTCGCCAAGTTGGCCCACATGGCTGCAGAGCACGGAGAACCCTTTGGCGCTACCTTTTGGCTTCTATCCACACCCGCCGGGCCGCGCGTGAAGTTTTCGTTGCGTTCGTCCAGTAATGGATTGAACGTGGCCGATATAGCCGCGCAGTACGGTGGAGGTGGGCATGCCCACGCTGCGGGCTTCGAGGTGCCACTAGACGTGGCAGTGAAGATGCTGTTCCCAGTCGCGATTCCCGCGGTTGTGGCGGCGTGAATCTCAGTCCAATAAAATGCCAGGTCTTCGGACCTGGCATTTTTCGAGCAAAAAGAAACCCCGAATTGCTCCGGGGTTAAAACCGCGTCAAATTTCAGCCTACACTTCGCAGGCCCGACTTCTTCCCGTCGACCAGCTCGTCAGCAACTTGGCCTCTCGTTGTGATTTGCGCCAGCAAATCATCGTCGACAGAGTCCTCTGCGTGGAGTCGGTAGACGGTCACAGAGGCTCTTTGGCCTATGCGGTGAGCCCGGTCCTCGGCTTGATTATGCGCAGCCGCTGTATCCTCGTATTCGACGAAGAGCTCGTTCGAGGCCGCGTGCAATGTAAGCCCTGTCTGCGCCACCGGCGTCGATAGCACCATAAGCCACTGCAGAGGGTCGGCCTGAAAAGCTTCCACCGCGGCCTGCCGGTTGGCCGGCGAGTCCTCGGACAGGATATGCAGGCACCCCTTGAATTCGCTTACCAGAGCGTGCAGCACCTCCGTGTGATGCGCAAACACGAGTAGTTTTTCCTCGCCGTTAGCTTCGTGGAAGTCTTTAATCCATGCAGCCGCGGCGTGAATCTTCCCTCGGCCCGCGAGCAAACGTAAAGCTCCGCGTCTGGCTAACGCCTCCGCCCGCAAAGTCGTCTGTACGCGTAACGTCATCTCCACCTGCTGAAGCGGCGGAGATAGGTGCGCTATGGATGCCAGAAATTCCTTGTCACCCGCGAACTTGTCTCGCAACCATGCGCGGAACTCCGCGTCGGCCTTACCGTACTCGCCCGGGTTACCAAGTTGGACTGGAACCGTCACGACCTGCTTTCCCGGTAATTCCTCAAGCACGTCCCGCTTCAGGCGCCGCACCATGCACGTCTGTCGCAATTTCGCATGCAATTCGTCGAGATGCGACGCTCCTTCGGTGTGGAACCCAAAACGGTCCCGGTAAGCCGCGCAATAGCGGTACGCGTAGGGCACAAACCCACCGAACTCGGAATCCAGTAACCCGAGCATCTGCAGCTGCGTGGCCAGCTCCGCCGGCCGATTTAGCACCGGCGTGCCACTCAGCAACAGCACCTTCCGTAGGGTCTGCGCCGACCGCTCGACGACAGCCGTGACAGCTTGTGTGCGCTGCGTCTTACGGTTTTTGAGGTAGTGGCTCTCGTCCGCGATAAGAGCTCGCGGCTCAAGCGATAGCATCAGTGACAAGTGCTTGGCGGCTATGTCATAGTTTAAGATGATAAAATCGGCCTCTTCGGGGGGAACGCCGGCCAGCTTTTTACCAACGCCAAGCACGGCAATTTTGCGAGCCGGTAGCCACCTCGCAATCTCGTTTTTCCACGCGAGTTTGACGACATCCGGACAATAGATAATGGCCGGATACAACTCAGCCATTTCCACCGTGGCCATGCTTTGCACGGACTTGCCGAGGCCTTGTTCGTCCGCCCATAGCACACCACGGTGAAGCTGCGCGAACTGTATGCCCGCTTGTTGAAACGGGCGTAGCGTACCGTTCAGGCCTGGAATGTTGACACGGCCCTCCCTGGCCGCGGAAAGTTGGGCCGACGTCTCCTGTCTTTTCACGGTGGCTTTACGCTTGGCTTGAAGCTTGCGTTGCATGCTTTCGTCCAGGTTGAACTTGGCGAGCAACGTGTCAATGTTGCGCGGCGACAAGGGTACAACCCAGGCTTTGTGGTTACTGTCCCAGCGTCTCCCGCTCAACCGCGTCTTGACCTCCTCGCGTGTCTCGTGGTCATCCCACGGGATGGTGATTTCCAGTGTGTCGTTAACGACCCTCACGCGTACGACGTCTTGTTCGACCGGCATGAGTTACCTCCTCTAGTTGATTACACGGAGGTCATAGGCTCATCACAAAATTCCCAGGCCCTGACTCCAAATCAGTGCGCATTGACTGGAGAGGGCTACGGCGAGATATAGACGTATTGCAGGCGTTGGGCGAGGTCGCGCACGCGCGTCACAAGGTCCGGGTAGAACTCGTCCAGCTCCGCGCGCATGCGTGGCGCCGTCTCGAGGATGCACACCAGCTTGTCAAACATTTCGCGCACCTCAGCGAGTTGCACATCTCCGGTCGGGTCCTTCTGTTTGGCAAGACGGCTCTCGCGGAACTCCCAATAGAGCAGCAGCCGACCGAGCTCCAGTGTGGTCAGCCCCCAATTTTCTGGGTGCAAGCAACGTTCACGAATTCTCTCCGCGCAAGTCTGGACTGCTTCCTGGCTGGTGTGGCGAGTGGCGTGCGTAAAGGCCAGGACCTGGTGGTCGCGCGGCAGGTCAGATGGCCACGCAATACGGGCTCGCCAAAACCGAATCTCGTCCGGCCTGTGGGCGGGGTTCACTTCCACGAGGGCCATGTCAGAAATTTCGGCGAGTCTCCGGTCAACGGAAAGGCTGGCAAAGTCGTCGGTGGTCACAGCGGTACTACTCCTTGTTTGGTTGTGGCGGGAACTACGAGTAAGCCCACGCGCTGCCGCAGCTTTTGATGCGCCTATCGCTGAAACAGCTACGTTTGCTCTACGCCTAGTCCCGTCTAAAAATTCACCCCGTAAGTCAGGCCAGCCCCTGCGAGGAGTCGCTCTCAAGCCCCTAACGGGCCCTGCCGATACCGCGCCGCCCGCGCCGACGGAACGCGGCTTGCTAGGAACTCCATCTGGTCGGCCAGGATGCGCCGATTCAACAGGATGAGATTCTCTGCGTGGTTTGGCGCATACGGGACCGCCAGCAGCGGCATGCGGGCCTCTTCCGGAGTCCGCGCAGCCTTCCGGTTATTGCATGGCTTGCAGGCCGTTACCACGTTCTCCCAGGTGTTCAGGCCGCCCCGTGACACCGGGTGCACGTGGTCCTTCGTAAGCTGCCGGGCAGGCAGCCGCTCGCCGCAATACATACACACGTGCCGGTCGCGGGCGAACAACGTCTCCGAGGTAAGCGCCGGTGTGATGGCCAGGAGACCGCTGGCGTCTTCGCCCCGAATAGCGATGATGGGTGGAATCTCGAGGCTCGAGCGCTCGCCGCGCCGGTTGGTGCCGCCGTAGATGACCGTGTCGGACTGGCCAAGCGACCAGGTCACGTCACCCGCCAGCATGTGGTACACGGCCTTCTGCCAGCGCATCCAGCCCACCGGGAGACCCGCCACGTCGACGGCCAGCACCGGGCTGTGCACGCCGCCCAGGATGATGCGGTCGCTGCGGGACCGGCGCGTTTTATGTCCGTGTGTCTGATATGACCGTCGCATAGCCAACCCCCTCGTGCCCCAGGTCCCCGTTCGGGAAAGCGTGGTTCGCCGGTCCTGCTGCGCAGTATTCCGGCGACGATTCAGGATTACCTCTTCCACAGTGCGGGCTTGGAGAACCGGGCGGGATTTCAACCCGCGTAGACGGACTTTGCGCTCTCGCTTCCGCGAGAGGGCTCTGCGCGGAGCAACTCCTGCGCAGCAGGAGCGGGCCCGCACCTAGCCACTCGGCCACCGGTTCATACAATCTGGCGGTGGAGGCAGGATTCGGACCTGCGTGCCCTTACGGACCAGCCGGGTTCAAGCCGGCGCCAATAAACCACTCTGGCACTCCACCGTTCAATGCGTGTGGCGGATGGATTTGCACCATCTTCAGGACCTGGGCCCCAGTGGCCCGCAGTGGATACAGCCGCTGCCGCTGTATCCGTGCATCCCGAGCCCCCCGTGCAGCCTTCACAGGGGCCGGCGTTCTACCGTCTGCGCCACTTCTCCTGATAGGCCCCGCGCAAATTTCGTCCCTTGAGGGACTTCCTTGGGGCGCCCCACAGGGACTCCCTTCGGTCGCGCGGCGTCTCTGTGTACTGGGGTGTCCGGCGGGAGTCGAACCCGCATTGTCAGGGTCACGGCCTAGAGTCCTTCCGTTGAACGACGGACACCACAAATCGGTATGGTGCACGAGGAGGGATTCGAACCCTCACGGCCATGTGGCTAGCCGCCGCCCTCTCAAAGCGGTATGTCTGCCGGTTTCATCACTCGTGCATAAATTGGTGGGTTGCAAGGGACTCCAACCCTCATCTGACCGCTTAAAAGGCGGCGGCTCTAGCATTGAGCTTCGCCGCCTTACGGCAATGCGTACTGCGTAATCTGGTGCCCTCGGCCGGACTCGAACCGGCACGCGTTTGACGGCAGTTTCTGAGACTGCTGTGTCTACCATTTCCACCACGAGGGCGTGGCCTCCCCGGCAGGATTCAAACCCGCGACCTTCCGGTTCGTAGCCGGATGCTCTGTTCTTTGAGCTACGGGGAGACTAAATTGGCACCCATGGCGGGACTCGAACCCGCAACCTCCAGAGTAGGATTCTGGCGCCCGTCCAATCGAGCTGCATGGGTAAATCTGGCGGCCCCGGCAGGATTCGAACCTGCAGCCTTTCGGTTCGGAACCGAACGCTCTATCCGCTGAGCTACGGGGCCTTGATATTGGTGCGGGCAACGGGATTCGAACCCGTACCACCGCGTTGGCAACGCGGCATCGTGCCGTTTGACCATGCCCGCATGTAAACGAATAAAATGGCTCACCCGGGAGGATTCGAACCTCCATTCCACAGCTTCAAAGGCTGATGTCCTGCCAGCTAGACGACGGGTGAACAGACTGGCTGTATGCGCTATCGGCGATAACCCGCCGTTATGCGCCAGCGGTTTTCGCGAGCCACGCATCTTCGCGGGCCCGTTCGGCCTCGCCGGATGCGAGGCCGAACTTACGCGAAAACATCCTCCAAAATTCGCGCGGCATACCAGCCAGCACTACGAATTTTGGAGACTGCGTATCCCCATAGGGGGGCCTATCGGTAGAACCTGGTGGGTCGTGGGAGATTAGAACTCCCGTCAGACCGTTTAAGAGACGGTGGCTTTTCCACTAAGCTTCGCCGCCTTACGGCGTCGAAGGTGCTACCCGGCGAACCTCGCGCCGAAGGCGCGCAGCTTCGCCGCCTTACGGCGTCGAAGGTGCTACCCGGCGAACCTCGCGCCGAAGGCGCGCAGCTTCGCCGCCTTACGGCGTCGAAGGTGCTACCCGGCGAACCTCGCGCCGAAGGCGCGCAGCTAACGACCCAAACTGGCGGAGCGTGAAGGATTTGAACCTTCGTGGCCCTTGCGGACCGTTCTGCTTTCGAGGCAGACCCGATAAGCCGGACTCCGGCAACGCTCCAAAACTAGCTCACCTTTCCCCTGGTACACCTCGGTACACCCCAGCCGGATTCGAGCCGGCACGCCACTTTCAGTGGCAGCAGGGTTTGAGCCTGCCGTGTCTTCCGATTCCACAACGGGTGCATTCATTGAGGATGCACATATTAAATGGCTCCGGGCCGAGGATTCGGACCTCGATTAACTGGTTCAGAGCCAGTCGTCCTACCGCTAGACGAGCCCGGAATTATTCGAACTTGAATCCGGCGCGCCCGGTGGGAGTCGAACCCACATGTGTCTCGGCATAGAAGGCCGGTGCCTATCCATTCGGCGTCAGGCGCGTTACGCAGTTGGCGGAAAGAGTGGGATTCGAACCCACGAAGCCCTGAGGCCACATCCCGTTTCCGACGGGAGCCGATAGGCCACTCCGGCACCTTTCCATGTAAGCTGGCGACCCCTCGACCCTGCGGGTCGAGACGGAGCGCGCAGGTAAGCTGGCAGCCCGGGAGGGACTCGAATCCCCATCTGGCGGTTTTGGAGACCGCTGTCCTAGCCAGTTGAACGACCGAGCCATTGAAAAATTGGAGCCGCCTGCCGGATTCGAACCGGCGACCCGCGCGTTACGAGTGCGCAGCTCTTCCATCTGAGCTAAAGCGGCGTCGGGCCCCTTGAGTCGTACATCAACCGAATCCCATTGATTCGACCTGTATACGACGCAGGCGGATATTGGAGCGTTCAGCGGAAATACTGTCCCGGTGAATCGCTCCAACAAAAGGTTGGAGCGGACAGCGCTCGCGTCTCTGCTCAGCGGGCTCCGCTGGCACGCGAGCCACTCCTATCGGAGGGCTCGCTCGTCGACGCGAGTAACGCCACTGGCTAGGCGAAGCCTCGAGTCGACAGGCGCGGGAGTTCAACCCGCTTGGTCTGGGTGGAAGCCAGATGCCTGGGCGTTCGGCCATGCCCGCGTAAAATGTCTGGTCGTGAGCGCCGGAATTGAACCGGCCCGTCCTGGCTTATGAAGCCTGGCTGCCACCATGGCCCTCACGAAAAATGGAGGCGGGTGCCGGAGTTGAACCGGCCTGCCGATGGCTGATGAGACCCCGGCACTGCCGCTGACCCGCGTTTACTGGTAGCCCATGAAGGTATCGAACCCTCTATTCTCGGCTTGTAGGGCCGCTGCCTATCCATTTGGCCTACGGGCTATATCTGGCGCACTCGACGGGGTTCGAACCCGTATTGTCCAAATTGAAGGTCTGGCGTCCTGGTCCACTTAGACGACAAGTGCATAAATATGGTGGGCATGCCTGGATTCGGACCAGGGACCACTCGATTATCGGTCGAGTGCTCTACCGCTGAGCTACATGCCCCTGGCGCACGGTGCGGGATTTGAATGGGCCATGCGGCCCACAATGCCCGCGTTGTCTTGGCTGAGAATCAAGCGTCCTAGTCCACTAGACGAACCGCGCATTTCCAATTTGGCGACACCGACGGGAATCGAACCCGCCTCATCCAGATTGACAATCTGGCGCTCCGCCACTGAGCCACGGTGCCATAATCCTGGAGCCATCAGCGGGCTTCGAACCCGCAACCTCACCCTTACCAAGGGTGTGCTCCGCCAGTTGAGCTATGACGGCCTGTATAGTTGGTAGGTCCAGCAGGATTCGAACCTGCACCATGCGCTCTCGCTTCCGCGAGAGGGCTCTGCGCGGAGCACCTCCTGCGCAGCAGGAGCGGTTTTCGCGAGCCACGCATCTTCGCGGGCCCGTTCGGCCTCGCAGAATGCGAGGCCGAACTTACGCGAAAACATCCTCCAAAATTCTAATCTGCGCGCTGGCCGGGCGCGTGAATTTTGGTGGGCTCGGCTTGTCGCGAGGGCTCTGCGCGGAGCACCTCCTGCGCAGCAGGAGCGCTAATCTGGCGCGGACCGCTTATAAGGCGGCTGTTCTACCATTAAACTATGGACCCGCTAAAGTTGGAGCCGCCGGGCGGACTTGAACCCCCAACCGTCGCCTTACAGGGGCGCTGCTCTCCCAGTTGAGCTACGGCGGCATGTCCCCTCGCAGGGACCTATGGTGGTGCATCTCCCCGGAGTCGAACCGAGTTCTCCTGGGTTTCAGCCAGGCGCTTGCCCTCGTCAGCTAGAGATGCGCAATGTTGGTGGAGTCAGCCGGAGTCGAACCGGCGACCTCTTGCATGCGAGGCAAGCGCTCTCCCGTCTGAGCTATGACCCCGAAATGGTAGCGGGAGATGGAGTCGAACCACCCCGTCCCTGGCGTATGAGACCCAGACGCGACCGCTGTCCCGCAACAAATGGTGGAGCCAGCGGGACTCGAACCCGCAACCCCCTGCTTGCAGGGCAGGTGCTCTCCCAGTTGAGCTATGGCCCCAAAAATTAGTCGGGATGGCAGGACTTGGACCTGCGACCTTCCGCATGCAGCGCGCACCGCGGACGCTCTACCTGCTGAGCTACATCCCGTTGAATTCTGGCTGACCGGGCAGGATTCGAACCTGCGCTCTCCCGCTTAACAGGCGGGCGCCTTGCCGCTTGACTACCGGTCAACTAAATGGGCTGGGTCCGGCCGGGTTCTCACCGGCAACATGTGGCTTACATGCCATCAATCGGCCCATACGGCGCAGCTACGCGCCGCTACCTGCCGACTTGTCCGGGACTCGGTCACCCGGTCACAAACCCATAAATCTCGAATATTGGTCTGGGTGGCAGGATTCGAACCTGCGACATCCCGGTTCCAGGCCGGGCACTCTGGCCAGACTGAGCTACACCCAGATAAATTGGTGGGTTGGGGAGGACTCGAACCTCCAATGGCACACGCCGCCGATTTTACAGACCGGTGCCTTACCCGTTCGGCCACCAACCCAGCGAGCCAGCCCCGCTGGCCCTACCCCACAGGGGCGGTCCCCTGTGGTGCAAATTGAGGGAAGGCTGCGGCGCAACTTCAGACTCGCGCGGAGCGCCGCCCCTTCCGGCCTCCACGATTCACGAGGAGGGTGTGGCTTCGCACGGACTAGCGCCGTAGCCCGTCCGGGCCCGACGTCCAGTTGCGTCGCCACGAGGCAATCCCGAATTGTTAAAGAGCTCCTCGCTTACGCTCGGAGGTCCCGCGCGGCGAGACTCCCGCGTGTAGTGCGGGAGCTCCGGGTAAACAAAAGGCCCCGGTGCCAGGACAGCTACCGGGGCCTTTAGGGGCCATTTGCCGGAGAAGTCCTTTGTGTTCCTGCGGACCTCCCCTCGCTGAGGCGGGGTCCTACGTTACTGCGTTAAGTCCTACTGGTGATTCCGCGTGCCAGGAGCCGGTCCCGGTATAATCGCCGGGCCGGCTGGCCTGGCAGCGCATGAGCGGCACCGGGGCGCAAAACAGCGTTGCGCCAGCCTCTTGACTGGCGAGCCTTCTGGCTGTGATGCGTTGTATGCTGCGCATGTCGTATCCCTCGTGTGCCACGGTTGATTGTGGCGTCTGTGCGGTCCCATAGGCCCACTCCAAAATTCGCGCGGCATACCAGCCAGCACTACGAATTTTGGAGGATGTTTTCGCGCAAGTCCTGCCTCGCCTCCTGCGAGGCAGGACGGGCCTGCGAAGATGCGCGCCTCGCGGAAACTGCCTAAACATTCGCGCCGCGTACCAGCCGCTTGTAGGTGCGAGCGGTACTGCGTTTATCGGTGCGCGCCGTGCAGTACCGCCCGCAGCACTTCATAGGCCCTATCCAAAATTCGCGTGCCGTCCCGGTAGGAAATTTTAAAGGGCTTATTGGCTCGGCGGTGGATTGTTCTGGCCATCGCCCCTGTCCTGCTGTCTATGCCCACGGCGGCGCTGATAAGGGCCGCGATAGTTTCGGCGACTGCCGCCTCGACGGAACAAAAGCGTGGCGGCTGCGCCAACCCCCAACACCAGCCACGGATTTATGTGGTATTCGTCTACCAGGTGCCACACGCCGATGTACACCAGTGCATGGGCAATCATATAAAAAAGGTAGTGCATTATCTGGTCACCTCTGTAAGTCTGCGAATCGGCCGCCGCGCAATATACACAGAGGCGCGCCGGTCGAACCGGTACTCAGCTGGTCGTAGATTAGCGCCGAGCCAACTACGGGCTTCGGTTGACACCCGGTCGCCTCTTGCCACCAGGACCTTGGCCACCGCCATGGCCCGCCGCATGGAGAGCTCGAGGTTTAGTTTGAAGGACCCCGACACGCCCACAGGCCGCGGGTCCGCATGCCCTATAACCAGATACTGGCCTTTGGCGGGCAGGGCCTTCAACCGTTTCACTTCAGCCACAGTCAACCGGGCTGAGTCCGTGGCAAAATAGACCCGCACAACGGCGTTCGACTTTCCGCAATGACCCGCACACTGGGCGCCGCCTGTTTCCATATGGAGACCGCCTCGTCTTTTCATCGCTTTTAGTTCCGCGGCAACCGCCGGGCGGATGAGGGCACTCACCTTGTTGCCGACCCCCTTGTTTGCGTCTACTTTACGCGTGCTGCCGCGCTGAATGGCTCGTAGGGTTTCAAAGCGCAGGCTGCTGGCCGGACGACCAGGCGTCGTGTAGTCGATAGCGGGAAGTCGGCGTACACCCTGCACAATGGCCGGCGGCACCACGACAGCATAGGGAACGAGAAAAGGCATAGGCTAACTCCCTCGCGGCAACTTGGATGTGAAATAACGCACAACGGACGCCGCCAACTTGCCGGCATGGCCGTGCCAACGAAAGACACGCTCTATGTAGCCTGTGTGCCGATTGATGGCCACAAATGTCGGATAGCTTGTGGCGTGCACGAGGCCCGCCAGCCGCAACGCCCGCGCCCAGCGCGCATGCAAATCTGGACTGCCCAACAGGGCATAGGCCTTGGCGGTTGGCAGACCTTGCAGGTTCAGCCAGGACAGCGCGCTGCGCGCACTATCAAGCGCGGCTCCCTGTTCATACCCGGAATAAAGCGCATTTGCCGCGCGTATACCCGCGTGGGGATACGCGGTGAGTTCGGCATAGTACGCCAGGACAGACGGCGCGGGCTCTGCCCCTGGTGCCGGCTCTAACGGCGCGACCTCGATGCGCCCACCAGTCCCGCGCATAGCACTTACCACCTGCGGAATATACGTGGATTCGACGCGGCAATGCGGGCAGGCAAAATTGACCAGCTCCACGAGCATCAATCTTCCGGCCGTTTTTGCGCTCGCCATGGGGCTGGTCGCAGCCAATACCCATGCGGCTACTATCATCCAGGATGCGCGGCGCATCTACCCTTGCTCCGTGGCGGACTTCCCCACCGCCTTTTTCTGTTGCTTCAGTCGTTGCCACGTAGACTCGTAGAATTGCGACCACAAGATGTACTGGCAGTCATAGTCGGTTTTCACGAAAAAGTGCTGTGTACCACGTTCCCATTCCGGGTGAACCAGGGCCACAGAGGCTAAAGAGGCCCGGCCGGCCCAGCTGACTGGCGCACACGCGCGCTGTAACCGTACACGCGGTGTACCGGCGACAAACACCCAGCCAAAAAACAGCAGAATAAGCATCCCGACAGCGCCCTCGATTATTTTCATCGTTACCTCCGTAGGCCCTGTACTTAGGCCCTGCCGGAAATTCGCGCTGGCGTGGGGAGAAGCCCCTTAAGAGCGGCCCGCAGGCAGGCCGCCAGCGTAAAGCCGTCATCTATTGCCCCTGTCGCAATCCGGTCGACGAGTTCGTCGGCCGTAAGCAGCTCGCACCCGTCCACTCGCGCTCCGCGCGAGGATGTTTCCGCGTACCCCGACCTCGGGCGCTGCCCGAGGTCGGGGAGGCCTGCCGTCTCGGCGCGCCTCGCGAAAACCGCTCGCGCTTTGCGCGAGGATGTTTCCGCGTACCCACGTCCCGGGCATCGCCCGAGGTCGGGGAGGCTTGGTGTTATCGCGCGCCTCGCGGAAACCGCCTCACCGTCTGTATCGACAAGCCTTAACTGGGTCTCGCCATAAAACAGGTGAATGGGCGCGGCCAGAATAGCGGTGTTCGGCCGCACCGCGCCAAGTCGCACCAGGTCAGCCGGCCGCAAGATATATCCAGTTTCTTCACGAGCTTCTCGCATCGCACATTCTGCCGCGGTCTCGCCGTGTTGGCCGCCGCCACGGACTATCTCCAGGCAACGACCTCCGACGGCCGGCCGCTGGTGCCATACGAGCACATACCGCCCCATGTCCGTGCCGTGGCCCATGTACCGGATAAGGATGGCTGCTGAATTTCCTGGCGCCGCCTCTTCGATGAAATGAAAGGCGCCCGACTTGACGACCTTGAACCAGCGGTTCGCATACAGTGTGTCGCGCGGCACTCGCAGAGCATCGGTGCGCATTGCCCTACAGCTTCGCGTACTTACCTGCATAAACCCCCTAGTTTTGTTTGGTTGCTGCGCCGCATCCGTGAACGGGGCGCGCAACAACCATAGTCCCGAGTGCAAATTCAGGCTCGCTACCTTCCGAGCCGGGCGAAATTAAGCCCGCCCCTATATCTCCGTGTTTCCCCTTCAGGGGGAGCCTTCCATACCAGGAGACAATTTTATGCAACCCAAGACAATCATGTTCCGCGGCAACCGCCTTGCCGTCGTCTATGGCCGATATGCGAACAACCGCCAGGCAATTAGGCTCGTCGATGCCGAGACTGGCGAGCCCTATCTGGTCGCCACTGTCAACATTCCCGAAGTGGACATACAGGAGGACGAGGTGCTTATCAAGGACTACAGCGAAAACGCTGGAATTCTCCCTGCCCTCGAATCGGCCGGCATCGTGCAGTCCACAGACCAGCTCGTGGCCACAGGTTATGTGCACGTGACGGTGTGCAAGCTTCTTGTCGCCAAGCCTGAGCAGGCTGACGGAGACGACGAGTATGAAGAGGCCTGCGCAGACGACGAGGATGGGGCTCATTGCGCGCATGACTGGGTGTATACCGGTACTGCGTACGGCGGTGACGACGAGTCCTTCCGTGGCGAAGGTCGCGTTATCTGCCGCCTGTGCGGCGCAGACGGCGACGCCTAAAAGGGGAAGCAGATATGCACATAGTGGGAGGCGAGTTCGCGCACGACAACGTCATGTACGAACTCGGATACAAGCGGCTTGGTTTTCCTATTCAGATTTTCTCGTTCTCGTGCGACGAATCGGGCAAGCCTTTGCTCGACGAGATGAGCGCAGATACACGCAGGCTCTACGAGCAGTGCCGCGCCGGCATAGTAGACGAACGTCCTGTCGTTTTTATGGGCATCAGGAAAATCGCCTTGCCCGTAAACGACCCGGTCGGACGCTGTGACTGCGGCCAGCTTGTGGTGCTGCACAGCAAAGTCAACAAGTGTGCGCGTTGCGGTGGGGTCTATGGCCGCGACGGTGGCCTGGTTGCCTCGCCCTAAACGCTCAGGTTCTTTAGTCGAAACCACTTCAACCCTTGCGCATGCAAGGGTTTCTTTTTCTGTGTAGAGCCCGCGAAAAGGTAAAGACTTCGAAATTCGCGACGAGTCTATTACCTCCGTGTTCAACCGAGGAGACGTCGCGATTAATAAGCCGTACCGAGCAACTTCCACACTTCCGAGCTATACCTGCGACACCTGCAGCGGGCGCGGAGTTATCCCGGAACCGGTATGCTGCGGCCGCGCCAATAATGAAGGTGAGTGCTGTGGCAAACCCACCCTGGTCGACAGGTCCTGTCCCGCGTGCGGAGGCGGGGCCGTAGCGAATAGGAGATATGCCATCATGGGCATCACGGTAAGTAAAAGCACCATACCCGGCGGAGTCACCCCGATATGCGACAAATGCGGTGTCTCTTTGTGTTGGGATATCAGTGATGACGAATACCAAGCGGACCGGCCGTTCTGGGATGCCTGGATATGTCAGGACTGTAACGGCGGCGTCCCGCTATCACGAAAGGCGTACCGCCAATCCACTGGAACGGACACGAACCAAACGCTGCCAAATGTCCGACGCCGGTAATGAGCCGTCTGTCAACCAAGATTAGGAGGCATCATGCCGAAATTACACCCGGACCCGAGCTGTGGCGGGTACCGCTACGGTTCGGCGTGGCTGAAGGAGGCCGTACCGGAAGACGTGCTAACCTGGCTGAATGGCCTGCCGGACACGGACAAGGCGCCGGCCTGGGTTTGAGATACACGTTTCACGCCCCTCCTCGGAGGGGCTTTCTTTTGCGCGCTGTCCAGATGAATTCCCCTCCGGGCCTAACACCTACGTGTCCGTCCGGCTCCTACCGGCACGGTATTAACCTAACAGCGAGGTGTGTGATGCCTGTCAAGACAAGGAGTTCGGGTCAACGGGTACAGCACGATACCGGCGCCGGCGCTGACCCGCCCGATGCATGCATCGGGGACCTTCAGGGCTTTCTCGATGACGTCGACGCTATCACCAGCATCCTCGAAAAGCACTTTGACAACACGTTCGTGGCCAGCATCAATGAGCAGCTCTTGCGTCAATATGGCGCGTGGTTTCTCATTCGAGTCAACAGGCGCTAAACCGGGTTTTGCACCTTGTGTCAGCCCTCCTCGAAAGGAGGGCTTTTCTGGCGCGCAGCGCTGAAGGTCAAAGCGAGGAATTCTGGTCAGACTGCAAGACAGCACGCTGGTTTTTCTCTTGCTGCGTTTTTTCGTAGAGGGTTGCTTCCAGGACAAGGGCCGAAAACTTCCCATCACCGCGCCACGGCGCCACCTTCATCGCTCCATCGAGGACATACAGCCAGCCCACCGGTAGCCAGAATGCGAAAATAAGCCACGCCACCGCATTTTCCCAGCCTAGAGACCAGTGCACGACTCCCCTAGCACTAAGAAAATCCACCACGCCAAGACAAAATGCCACGAGCGGTAGCACGCCTACCTTTATTCCGGCTAGTCCGTAGAAAAGGTTCCACCCTACCTCTCTTGACGTTGTGCCATACAGCCACCACACCGGCAACTCCGGCTGCCCGTCTATGGGCCTATTGGCACGTGGATTTTCCTCAAAGAAAGCCTGCACTCGTTTTGCGGTCGACCCGTACTGCAGGATGAACCACACGCTGACGATGACGGTGACAGCCTCCAAGATAAGCGCAACGACAAAACAAACTTCTAGGGCCGTGGGAGCTGGCCCCCCTCCCTTATACAGGCCCTCCATTACCAGAAATGCAGCAAACGCCGGGTACATTAGCACGGCGCCAATCGCATAGCTGTAGCGTAACCACCCCGGCGCTTTTGGCTCCCCAAATACCTCAACGACAAATTGTTGTCCGAAGCTTCGCCCGGCAGAAGTTCTGCTAAAAGCATCGCCGATGAGCCCATTAAGGTTCTTGCGCATGCCCGGAATTCCACTCCGCGCGATATGAATTACGTAGAGTAGCATAACGGCCGTGTACAATCCCCAGGCAACCTGCCAAGACATGACGGCCTCCTGTAAATCATGAACAAAAACACCCCGCGGTCGCGGGGTGTTTTTGTTATTGGCAAACTTATTAGTTGCCGTTCTGCTCGTCAATCCAGGCGGACAGTTTGCGCTTGGAGGCTAGCACGTCGTCTGGAATATCGACGCCGTTGGATTCGGACAACCGCTGGGCCAACGACAACTGCTTGTCGGTGGGCGGTACACTGTCCGCATTTGCGTCGATGAATGCGCGGCACGCGTCGAAGCTCGTTTCAGCCTCCACTGGCAACTCCACGCTGAGCTCGTCCGCGATTTTGCGGGCGTACGTCAGCATTTTGTCTGTGGGGTTGCTACGCTGTACGTTGCTGCTGCCTGCGGTTCCGCGATTGTTGCCGGGCGCGCGGGTATTGCGGTTGTTGTTGCTGTTGTTGCTTGTATTGCTGCGATTTGGCTGCCTGTTGAAGGCCATGGTGTCTCTCCTAGGTTGTGACGCGGGTTTCCTCGGTCACTGCCTATAGGCCCACTCCAAAATTCGCGCGGCATACCAGCCAGCACTACGAATTTTGGAGGATGTTTTGGCGTGCCCCCGACCTCGGGCATCGCCCTGAAGTTCGCCACAGCTAAAAGAAAAGAGGGGCGCGGTGCGCCCCTCTTGGTGGGCATTGCGTGCCAACGTGGTGTTCAGGCTGGGGATTTAGTGGCGTATTTACCACGTGTCCGCAATGCTTTGAGCCCCGCGGCGGAATTGCCACCAAGGCTCTTGATGAATTCTGTTATTGTGGCCTGCACGGCCCGGGTTTTCAGTCCATGCCGCTGCGCCTCTTTTTGTTGTATGGTCCGCGCGCTCCGTTGCGCCGTAACAGCTCGTCAATTTCGAGCACGCGTCGTACCGTCTCTCTGTGCGTGTTGCCGCTGCGCAGGGTTATGGTGTATAGGGTGGTTGCCACAACGTCACGCACATCGTCGTCGCGACATGCGAGCTGTTTGGCCGCACGATTGACAGCGCGCGCCCAGGCGCCGGGCTTCTGTAACCGCGCCAGTTCCAACGCAAGGACCTCGAGCACGCGGTGGCCGCAATTTTTGGTCTGCGCGCGGCCCTGCTCAATTCTGTAGTCCATTACCTGGAGTAGAAGGGCCGCACCCGGGTGAGCGCCCTTAGTGTCCTGGAGAATCCGGACCAGCAGTTCGTGCGCGTCGTCCTCCGAGTAAAAGTACCTCTCCCACGCCGTGAATGCCTTGTCCGGGGCCGGGAACGGTGCCTCGTCCACTTCCAGGTGTTCTTCCAGCAATGACCCGGGTGTCCAACCATCGTCTGCTGAACCAAAGCGGAGTGGCCGCATGGCCGCCAGTTTTGCCGTCTCCGCCGCGGTCTTGCGGTTTTTCCGTAGGCGGGGCACGTCCAGAGCATTGGCCATGTCTCTTACATCGCGCGTGCGGATTTTGCTCTGCACGGCTGCCCACACAGTGAGCACCGTCACCTCCCGCCCTTCCCGCTCAAGGCGGTCCGCCTCCTCCCACACACGCCCCAGGTGGTCCGCTGGGCTTGTTGTGCCTAGCACCCCGCCAAACTCGTGCTGTATGGCCCAGCCAATGGTCCATGCTTCGTGCGCGGTAAGTTTTATACCCGCCGCACAGCCCAGAAATTTATCCGGCGCCGTACGTATACGGCCAACACCGCGACGGTAATCAGCCAGGATGGTTGCGGGTGCCGGTGTCGACGCAATACCGGCAGCTATTAAAACAGCAGTAGCATTGACACTTTCCACGTGGTTCTCCTTTGGTGAACTTGGGTCACACGGCCTCATAGGCCCTGCCCAAAATTCACGCCGGAGAACCCCGGCTACTCGGTCGTCATCACCCCCGTCTGTCCTGCCCCACCCCCGCCCTAATACACTGCCCGCAATTTTTTTGACGTGAAGCGGGCGCCCCCGCGTGGTCGTTTTAGACTTTGTCTATTCCCTTAGATTGTGGTCTTACACGTTTCGCAAACAGCGCCTAATCCGCCCATAAATTCGGAGACGACGTCCTTTATGATTCTGCGAAATGACGGCCACCCGCGCGTAGGAAACCAAAAAAGCCGCAGCCCGACTTGGGACCAGTCGCGGGCGCCATACCAGACATCCACCAGCAACGTCGCAGCGGTCCCGTTGATGTGTTCCACGCTGATACCCCACGACATATCCCCCAGTCGTCCAAGTTCAGTCCAAAGATGTTTGTGAACTACGCGCAAAAAGCATGCCGCGGCGAACTCCTGCAATCGCGCCGCTGCTCGCACCTGCTCCTCGGGAGTAGCTCCGGGCCGCAGAAAAACCTGGTCGCCTCGGCAAGCGACAGTCCAACGAAATCTGGCGTATCTGATACGCATTCACACCCCCCTACGCCTTGCTTTTTCCAGCACACCTTGGATAGTCTGCGCAGCCTAGAAATGGGCCATACTGGCTTGTGCGCCGCAGCATGGGTCCACCGCACAGAGGACATTTCCTGCCGCGAGCCACGCTTGGTTTCTTTCCGCGCGCTTGCCTCGCGCGCGGTACGCGAGGCTGACCGGCGCTCGTTGTTTTTGTACCTCGCGCCCCGGACATCCTGGTCCTCCCGCATGGAATTCCCGCCTGGGCTGACGGGCTGAGGACCACCACGCCAACCCGGGTTACGTCGGTTTCAATGGTCTCGTAGGCATCGGACATGACGTTTTTGTAACCAGCCCGCCCTTCCGCCACCTCGTCGAGCGTTTGTTCCATTTGTGCGGTATAGGCCAGGTCGTAGAAGGAACAGGCGGCCAACGCATCCGCCACGCTCATTCCTACCTCCGTCGGCACAAGGGCCTTGGCCTGCAGGCGCGCGTAATCGCGGTGTTTGAGCGTTTCGATGATGGCGGCGTATGTGGAGGGGCGCCCGATTCCCAGACGTTCGAGCTCCTTGATGAGCGCAGCCTCCGTGTACCGAGCCGGTGGTTTGGTCTCGAGCTCCAACACACGGCCCGCACTGACAGTAAGGCCCATCCCGATGACAAGACCGGGCGGCAGGGCTTTGTCTTCAGTGTTGCCCAACACCGTTGTCCAGCCGGGGGCCTTTATGCGCACTCCCTGTGCCTTGTATATAAAGGGCCGCTCGTCCTTTGGGCGACAAACGGACTCCAACACGACATCGGTGACATCGGCGGTCAGAGGTGCCAGTTGCGAAGCGATGGCCTGCTTGCGAATCAGGTCGTACACGGCCTGCTCGCGCGCGGTCAGCCCGCGCGGCGCCTCTCGCTCGATGACGGTGGGGCGAATACACTCGTGCGCGCCCTGTACGGCCGCGCCCTTTGATTTGTGCATATTCGGCCCAGGCGGCAACGGTAAACCTTGCTTGCGGGCATACGCGCGAATGTCCTCCACAGCATCCTGTGCCATCGACACGGAATCCGTTCGGTGGTACGTGATGAACGTGCCCTCAAACAACCGCTGGGCAATCTTCATGGTCTCGCCGGGGCTGATATTGAGCCGGCTGCTGGCCGCCTGTTGCAGCGTGGAGGCAGTAAATGGCGGCGGCGCATTCCGTGTACGTAGGTGGCTTTTGATGCTGATGACCGTGACATTTTTAACGGCGGCCGCCGACTCCGCCAATTTTCTGTCCTTGCAGTATTCCTCACCGTCCGAAAGCCAAGGCTTGGTGTCCCATGCAGCGGGCCACTCTAAATCCTTACTGGAACCGCCCGGCAACATCAGCTCCGCGCCAAAATGCTTGACCCTGTTGTGAGCGCGTATGGCGCGCTCGCGCTCAACAAGCAGGCGTAACGCCGGCGTTTGCACGCGTCCCGCCGACAACCCGCGGGGTAGTGCGGGGGAGATGGTGTAACCAACCAGCCGGTCGATGCCCCTCCGGGCCTCCTGGGCCCGTACAAGATGCATGTCGATGGTGCGGGGTTTTGATACAGCCGCCCGGATGGCTCTCTCGGTAATCTCGTTGTAGGTGATACGTGCGGTTTTGTTTGCCGGCAGCTTGCATGCATCCGCCACGTGCCATGCAATGGCCTCCCCCTCGCGGTCTGGGTCGGTGGCGAGCAAGACACGGTCCGCAGCCTTGGCTGCCGCGCGGATTTTAGCCAACTGCGTACCACCGCGCTCTGTGGGAACATACTTCAGGGTAAATTCCGGCGGCTCGACGCCAAGCTCGTTTTGAGGCAGGTCTCGCACGTGGCCAAAACTGGCCAGCACCTGGTACTGCGGGCCTAAAATGTGGGCCACCTCCCGCGCTTTAGTGGGTGATTCCACGACGATGAGTGTTTTGCCGGGCATGGGGTGCTCCTGTGGTTGCTATTGGCTCTTAGGCCCGGCGTAAAATTGACGCCCAGCGGTGTGGCGCGGTCTGTGTATGTGTTGGAGAATAAGCGGAGACGGTCGCCGCGGAATTTCCGCACGCCCACGACGGCTATGGGGCCGGTAACCAACTGCCAAGGAACACTCGAATACAGGTCGGATGGCTTAGCGAAAATGAGCAAGCGGGTGAACTGGCTTGGACTGATTATGATTAGTAGTGCAGCGCGCCCCTACGTTGCGATGACGAACCAGGGCGTCCCACGCCCGCGCAGAGTCTCCAGGCAGATGGCGTGGTCCGCCGCCTGTAGCTCCATGGAAACACCCCCGGGCCGAATCTCCCCGCCCCAACCCACGCCCTGCCACCGGCCCACACCTCTAGCCGCCAGCCGTGCGGAGACCGCCGACCTACCTGCCCCGCCCCGAATTCACGCCCTCCGGCTAAGCTGGAGCGGCGCGAGCCGGCGCCTTCTCGCGGCGGGCCTCCCGCGTGGCTGCGGGCAGGGTCTCCTGGCGACCAGTGCCCTGGTTTTGATGCAGGCGGAAGGCACTGGTCGCCAGCTCGGATGCGCGGAATAACACCCCGCGCCGAAATGGCCCGCCCCGAACTGACTCCCGTGGTTCGCGTACCCCGCCCTCTGGCATCGCCCGAGGTCGGGGAGGCTTGGTGTTATCGCGCGCCTCGCGGAAACCGCTCACCTTTCTGCGCGGAAAGAAGCACCCCTCGCACATCCTGCGGGAGGGGTGCCCAGGGATTAAAGCAAGCAGAAGGCACCCCTCCCGCGCCCCGCGTTTCGCGGAATAACACCCCGCGCCGAAATGGCCCGCCCCGAACTGACTCCCGCCTCGCCACTCAAAAAATCAAGGCCTGCCGCCTCTCCCCGCGACCAGTGCCCGTGGATAGTCAGCAGGCGGAGGGCACTGGTCGCGCTTCCCATTTTCCCTATAAAACACCCCGAGCCAAAATTACCACCCCCGAACTGACGCTCGCTGGTATGTTCAGCCCAACAACCTCTGCACGCGTCGCAACTCCGCGAGCAGCTCGGCCCGACGTTTCTGGAGCCGCAAAGCCTCCCGCACCACCGCGCGCACCTCTGGGTAATGCTCGGCAAAGCGGCCCGTCCTCGACAGGGATTTCAGCGGGTGGTCGATACGATGTGCAAGCCACAGGTAGTGGTCCCCGCGGTAGCGTTTACGCCACACCCGCCAGGCCGGATGCGGACAGCCGTGGCAGGCCTTCCCGCACTGACGGAACAGCATGGTGACCGACCCGTCGGTCTTCGGCTGCAAGCGTTTCAGCTCCTCGCCGAGATAACGCAGCCGCGCATTACACTGCGCTACCTCCGCCAGGATTCCCCCGGGCGTGATATCACGGGCCACGGAGCTACTCCTTCTTCCACTCATCGGCGATGACATACTCGGCCGCCATCGGCACGCCGTAGGGCATCAGCACGCGGTTGCCCTCCTCCACCATGACATCGTGGAGGATGCGCGCGTGGTTCTCCGCCTTTTCCACTGGCGACTCGAGCACCAGCTCGTCGTGTACCTGGTTGACGAGGCAGGCCCCAACCTCCGGGTACTGCGCATCGAGGCGCGCCATGGCGGCAAGTGCGATGTCAGCGCCAGTGCCCTGGTCCGGGTAGTTCAGCGCCGCCGAATACGCCGGCGCGTAGAGAACGCGACCTGTCAGCGTGTGGCATTCCCACGGACGCGGCAGCCACTCGTGACTGCGGACGACTGCGGCCAGAAACGCAATCTCGACGTAGGCGCGAAGCCAGCCGTCGCGCAGGCGCTCGGTCTCTTCCTTGGTCCAATGGATATCCCATAGAGATGCCGCGTGATGCTGGAAGCCATAGGCCGACATGCCGTAGAGGAGTGAAAGGTTCGCCACCTTGCCCTCTTTGCGCGCCTCGCCCAGCTCGGCCTTCAGCTCCTTGAGGCGCGCCTTCAGTGCCGGGCCCTCAAGGCCCGCCAGCAGCTCCTCCGGGTCCCGGTTCTGGAGCAACAGCGCGGTGTAGGTGTGGATGTCGGCGCCGAAGAGAAAGGCTTGGCGCAACGGGCTAAAGGCGTCGGAATCGCGCGCCTGCACCTCCGTGCAGATACGGTCCCAATGGGCCAGAATCTCGATGGCGATGAACTTCTGCGCGGCCTCCTCGTAGCGCTCGAGGATGTTCTTGTACGGCGGCTGCTCGCGTAGGGCCACGTCGTCAAGGCCCAGTTTCAGGCCCCGTTCGCGTGCCTCGCGCCAGGCCTTGCGGGCCTTCAGCATACCCCACAGAGCCTCACCGTTGCGGGTCGCTTCACGGGCCAGCTGCGCGGGTGCCCAGCTGCTCAGCTTCTCCATACTCTGCGCCACCGGTTCGGAGACCACGGCCTGCAATCCCTGCCAGCCGAAGCGATTCTCCCCGTTGGCCGCGAACACCTGATGCTGCGCGCGGACGGCAAGTGCCGCGCCCACGCGCACATCAAGGGCCGAGAAGTCGCAGGCGACAATCTTGTGGCTCTCGCGCGCCCGGGTAATGGCACGAAACAAAGCGTCTCCGGGTTGTTGTTGCGCGTTGGGCTCCGACGACGAAAGCCGCAGCGTCGACGTCTTCGGCGAGAAGAGCGAATGCACGCGGCCATCGGCGCGCGCGGCATAGGCGAACATATCTTCAGCCATCGAGGCGCGGCGGCTCGCGTTGTAGGTGGCAACGAGCGCCTCGAACAAGGGGCGCGTCGCCTCCGACTGCGTGGCGCCCGCGCCGCGCAGGTCCTTTTGGCCGACCTGGTACTGATTGGTCTTTTCCGTACGGGAGACCGTAAGGCCGCGCTTGGTGAAGGCCTCGCCCAGCGCCTGTTTCAGCGCGGCCGTCTGGCCCTGGCGGATGTCGGCGAGCTGTCCTTCGAAGTCGGCGAGCTCCGGCGCCACGGCGACGAGTTGCGCCGCCGCTTCGCGGGCAGCCACCTTCTGGCTCTCGACGTAGGCATCCTTGCGGGCGACGTCCGCCGGCGTCCCGCGGGACGTCATGGCGGCAAGCAGCCAGGGTACCTGCTCGTAGAGCGCGATGAGGTCCGGCGGGGCGATTTGCTGGGCACCGCCATCGAGGCCCCGCGCTATTGGCTCCTCGTTCTTGGAGGCGCGACGCATCTCTTCGGTCACCCACGCCTCGTATGCGCCAACCCAAGCCGCGGGGCTTCCGGCCTCGAAACCCATACCGGCCAGCAACACGTTGATGAGCTCCAGCAGCTCGGTGGAGTCGCCGGCCGCATACTGGTAATGCGCGTCGCTCAAGGGCGGCGGCGGCAGCCAGTTGCGCGGCTTCTGCAGGGTCTTGTCGAGCGTCTTGTGCAGGTGCGCCATGACGAGCGCCTCGAGCGACCAACCGCCCTTGTGGCCGTCGCCGAGCATCGCATCAACCGCGTCGGCGAGTTCGGCCTCGGCCGACTCATCGTCGGAGACGTCCATGAGCGCAGCCTGCTGGTCCGGTGCCCACAGGCGGGCGAAGATGAGGGTGTCGATTACGCGTTCCGGCCGCGGGGCCTCGGCCAGTCCGCCCGCCGCATGGATGAGCCACATCAGGTCGAAGGCCGCGTTGTGCGCGACGAAGGTGCCGGTGAGCGCGGCCTGCGCCAGACGCTTGCGAAAATCCAGACTCAGTGTGTCCAGGTCCCACGACTCGGTACGCAGGCCCTCGGCCGCCGGCCAGGTGGCCGTGACGATGCGCAAGCGGGGCTGGGCGTTCACCCTGGATTTCTGCCAGGGTGACAAACCAGGCAACGTCTTCGTCTTTAGGGGCGGCGAACCCGGGGTGAGTTCCGTCGTCTCGACGTCGACCACCTTCCACGCCGCTGCGCGCAGGGATTCGATGAGCATGGGGTCTTCAGGCGCCCACGGGGCCGCAGGCACGTAGGAGACGGTGCCATCGTCGACCAGCTCGACCGGCGCTGTTTTCGTTGACTTACGTTGCAGCTTCGCCTTCACCGGCTTTTCGACGGCGCTGTTCGCCGTCTCACCCGCCGTTACGGCTTCGGCCTCCATCCTTTCCGTGGGGTTGCGTGGCGGTTTCGCTGGCACCTCGCTGGTGTCGTCGACCCTCGCGGAACCCGCGACAGGTTTGACCGGCACGGCGATGGCCAACTGCTCATCTGCTTGAGTGAGGGGGGCAGCAACAACGGGCGCCGGCCTGGTCGTCGCCGGTGCAACGGGGAACGGCAACCCGGCGGCCGCAGGGCTCGCCCCTACGTCCGACGCCGTGCTGCTGCTGCCTTTAATCGTGCCGCCTTTGCTGGCCCGCGTAGGCTGGGCGGCGTTCAACTTGAGTGTAGGGTGGAATATCGCGGTCCCGCTCTGCATGGAATTCATTTCATCCGGTATCTCAAACAACACATCGCAGTCGGCCTGCACCTGAACTCCGGCATCCCACTCGGACACCAGCAAAGCGCTGTCTTCCTGCGTGTGTGCATGCGGCCGGCCCTCTGTGGTCGGACCAGCGCTGCGCATCAACTCCCATAGAGTTTTGGTTGTCTTGGACATAAAGGTTACTCACCTCCGACGGCTGTGCCGGAATGCTCTGTACTAGGCCCCGCTGCATATTCGCCTTGGATTTCGCCCTCATCCCGTGTTGGTATAATGCGTACGAGCCGCCACTGCTCCTTGTGGTTCTCCGTCCGTAGACCATCTGTCTCGACTGTCACCACACTCGTACCGAGGACGAACCGGCGGTCCTTCCACTGTCGCAACCGTACACTCATGCGGCGTACACGGGCGCCACGCCCCTGGCCAGCCAACACGTATGGGAATACCTCCGGATTAGCCTCAAGCATGTCAACGAGACCCCCGGTCGTACTCCAGGCCTCACCCTTTTCCCGGCGCCACAAGTACAGGAAGTCGTCGGTCTCGCGGGTCTCGGTGTCACCGGCCCGCAGTCGTTCAACCCGGTCCTTGAGAAACACCGGCACGATGTTCTCACGCGCTGGATAGCTTGCCTGGCACCAGGTCAGGAGCGACAAGGTGACGTCCGCCCACGACTCGAACGACGGAAACGGCGCGGTGTCCGGCAGAAAACCCGCCATGGTCCAAGCCGGGCAACCGGCCGCCACCCAGAGGGCGACGATTTCGTACATCGCGGTGCGCAACTCAACGGTATTCATCCGGCACCAATTCGGCAAATCGCGATGCCGGTACTGTCGACGGTCCGCAAACAGCGGGTCCGGCGGCGACAGCCGGACATACACTGAGCGCCGGAGCAGCTCCTCCTGCAGCTCGGCAGAGTTTGCCGTCATGTACATGGTGAGGCCTTGCGGCGGCAGCATGGTCGCGTTGTGTCCCAACTTGCGGACACGGGTCTCGCGCGGCGAGGTGAGAAGCCGCGCAAGGAACGGGCTCTCGAGTCGGTTCGCCACGTTGTCGAACAGCACGAGCGGACGACCGTCAGCGAAGGCCGAGCCCAGTTCCTTCTCGAATTTCTCCTCGTTGTCCATGATGCCGCCGAGCTCGTAGGCGCCGCCCCAGACGGCGGCGAGCGACTTGGCTAGCGTGGACTTACCGGCCTGGGGCTGCGGCGCGTCAACAACGAACAGTGGCGTCGTCGGCACGAGCGGCGCGATGAGCGGAGCGAACAGCATGGCCCGCGCGGCAATGGCATCTTCCTGGGAGTGGAACTGGAAGTCTACGAAGATGTCCTCGCCGATATGCTGCCACAGCGCGACGGCCAACCGGCGCATGGCCCGGAAAGCCTCCACCTTCGGCAGGCCCGCCACGCGCCGCAGTACGGCCTGCATGAACTTGGATGTCTGCACGCTCACCTTCGTGTCGTCTTGGGTCGCAGCCAGGTATAACTTGGAGTCCGGGTCATAGCCGTTGCGCATGTGCAGCGCGCAGGGGAACAACTCCGCGGGCGTATTTTCCTCGGCGCGCAGGCCCGGGCGGACCAGCACGCCCTTGACGAGCGGGAAAACGCGGCGCAGCACTGGCATGGTGGCCTCGTCGGCCAGCCAGAGCTTGACGGTGTTGACCGGCGTGCGCGCGGCCTTGGGCCCCGCCTCGCCCCCCGCGTTCTGCCAAGTAACGTGGGTGGCGAGCCATGCAGCGATGTTGTCGAGCGTTACCTCGACCAGCACCCGCTCCTCTTCGCGCAGCAACTGATTCTCCTCGTCGATGTACCAGCCTTTCGGCGCCGCGGCCTCGACCACCCGGTTGAATGTGCCAAAGATGGCGCTGTCCTGCGTGTAGGTGAGGTCGATGACGTAGCTTGTCAGCGGGCCTATTGCGCTGGGTCCCCTCGTGCCGGATACCGGAGTGAAGGTGACAGAGGACGCGGTCGACTCCGCGTCGTCTTCGGCATGGCGGAAGAGCTCGACGGCCTCGTCGTAGCCGCAGGCCTTCAATACATCGAGCCAGTCCGCTTTCGGAGAGTCATCGAGCTCAGCCGCTGCCAGCCGCACCGGCAGGCCGCGGGCAAGCGCCAGGCGCCCGGCAACTTCGCGCAGAGTGCCAATGGCATCGGTGTCGGCAAGCAAGACGACGCGAGTCACGCCTTCCGGCACACTCTGGGCCTCGAAGCTTGCTACCGACAGCGTCGCCCTGGCGACCGCGGCCTCGCCCGGATGCACGCGGCGGAAGAGCTCGAGCCCGGCAAGCGTCGTTTCGACGCCTTCGCCCAGCAGCAAGGTGGTGCCGTGCGCATCGCCAAGGTCCACGTACGCGCCGGACAGCGACTGCTTTTTCTGGATGGACGCGGTACGCTTGGCCGGCGTGATGTGCGTCGACTTCACGTAGCCGCCCTGCCCCTTTTCCAGGTAGGTGTACTGAAACGTGGCGGGGCTACCATCCTTGAACTGAACGAGCGCCAGCATCGCGGGCGAGGTCTGCCCCGCCGCTGTCCACGACTCGGTCGAGCGGATAGACGCCGGCAGCGTGTCCAGCGTCAGATGCCTGAGCCCGCGGGTCTGCAGGTAGGAGAGCGCAACGGCGCGCTGGTAAGCGCCGAGCCAACGCCCTACCTGCGCCGCCGTCTCGGTCAGTGGAGTTTCGAGGTCTGGCTGCAGCGCAAGCCACTGACGCAGAAGATTGAGGGCCTCTTCGGTCGCGGCCGCGGCCTTGAGCCCGCGGGTGTGCATGAGCCACCCAGACAGCAGGTCTAGGCCTGTGACGGCCCGCAGGTGCTTGCAGCTGTTACAGATGCCACCACCGGTCAGCGGCATGTCGGGCCAGAAGCGAAAGGCCTCGCCGGAATCGCCGCCGTGGACCGGGCAGGCCTGGGGCTCTCCCGGAATGGGTTCCACCGTGAAACTAGCAACGGTGGATAGCCACGAGTAAAACATCGGCCACCGGCCCAGCATGAGGGCTGCGAGCTGCTCTTGTGTGAGTTTGTCGACTTGCATGGTAACCCCGCTGTGTTGAGCCGAGGCGACACACCAGTAACCGCTCCGGCCAGCGAACCGCGAACGGTCCACGGGGCTCTTAGTCCCCGTTGAGTATTCGCGCACCAGGAAAACGCCGGGGCCAAGCTTTGTGGCAAAAAATGCCCGGCCGCGGCGGGCCTGTCTGACATACGTATCTCTTACTTACGTAAGAGATACGTATGTCAGAGTGCCGGAAACAGACCAGAAAAATGTTTCAGATGCCTATTTTTCCAAGGAAACAGGGGAGAAACGGGTGACGGGCAGGTGACCGGCAGCCCGGCAACTACTTACTTTTGCGAAGAAAAACGTCGTTTTTTTGAAAATCCTGCCCGTCTGCCCGTCCTCTATACCCAGCTTCTATACGCGCGACCCTAGTCCCCGGAAAAATTTTTTCCAATCGTATAGGCCGCGGAGGCCGGACTTTTTGTCTTGACGGGCAGAAACGGCACTTTATCCTTTGGAATCAAACACATCGCTTGCCTGCCCGTCAGCTTAAGCCAAAATTGACGGGCAGAAACTGGCGGGCACCCTCTACCCCTCTTACTACGTAAGAGGGGTAGAGGGTGAATCTCCACGCAAAAACTGCCCGACGATTTGCCGAGCCGTCACTGCAAGCCATCCGCCGACCCCTATCTCTTACGTAGTAAGAGATAGGGGCTCCCCTGGGCAAGACCGACGTGAATTTGGGGCGGAGCCTAAGGAGGGCATCGAGCAAACAAGGCGGAGGGAGGGGAGCGCATGCCACAGGAGCAGACACACGTGTTTTGCGGCGGGGG
>JAEHJW020005993.1_pt1 | contig 54476 bp, 69 predicted proteins | sample 9271431 | NCBI WGS metagenome assembly JAEHJW02
CAAGACCCCCGCAAACTTAGCCGCCGAGCGGAGTGAGTCTTGGCTGAGACCGGCCTTGAGCAGAAAATCCTCTTTGGCGCGGAGCGCATCCAGGTAAATCCCTTCCAGTTTTTTCCCGTCCAGTTCCAGTGTTGGCTGGGTGAACATCCGCACCGTCATGTCAATCAGCGCCAGCTCGGACTGTGGGAACCGCGCTGGCAGTCCCTCGGCCTTGAGCAGCCGCTTAAACAGCGCGTAGGTCAGCTCCGTATCGTTGCAGCAGTACGCGCCGTATTTGGCAAGCTCCGACGGGCTAAAGTCGGCCAGATGCTTGCCCTTGGCGTCCAGGACCTCCTTGCCTTTTACGCCGAGGCCGAAGTGTTCAGCCAGCTTCGCCAGTGAGCCACCTACTTCTGCCCCCACCAAGGCGCGAGCCATGCTGAGAGTATCCAGCCAGAACGCTGGGTGAATCCCGTACCGCTCGCCGAGAATGAAGCCGTCGAACTGCGCGTGGTGCGCTATGGCCGTGGTATTGGCCCAGTCTACGGCGCGGAGCGCGGGTTCTACTTCTGCACCCGCGTACCACACGGCGGGTTCGTCGCCGTGTTTCAGAGAAACCCCGATGACCTCGAACCGCTTGTCGCGGACATATTCTTCGGTGGTCAGCTTGGACAGGCTGTAGTCTTGGGAGTAGAACGTCTCGAAGTCCAGCGTTAGGATATTCATTTTGACCCCGTTAGGGCGCTGCGCGACGGCTTCGGCTCCCAGGTGCGTTTGGCACACGGATCGTCGTTCACCGAGGGCAGATACACCAGGTTGTAGGCGCGTCCGCGCACCGCGTGCCCTCCCGGAATGCAGTCGTAGGGGGTGATGATCGCCACCACATAGTTATTGATGGGGCTGAGTACGGCGGTATCGAGTGGCTGCGCTGGAGCGGGGCGCGGAGTGGGAGCAGCGCCGAAAGGCTGCCAGTAGTACACACCGATAGCCACGCCCAGGGCGACCGTAAGAATCAATATTTGCAGAAAGTGCTCCGTCTGGTCACGCATCGGAGCACTCCTTCTGGAGTTCATAGGCTTCGATGGCGGCGCCATCGTATGCGTCCCGCGCCGAAGCGATGTACTGCTCCAGCATCTTAGCCCGGGCGAATCCCAGATCCTGCAGTTCGGCCAGAAGTTCGGATGCGGATAAACCGCAATAATGCGCGTCCATCATAGCGTCCAGCTCTTCGTCAAGGGCGCCGTCCGCATAGTCTTCTCTTATCTGCTGCTCATTGAATTTTTTCATTATGATCTCCAGTTTTAGTGAGTAATTACAGGTCTATAGGGTCGCGGAATCCCAGGAACGTCGGGAACCGTGGTTTGTCGTAGTTGCCAATCGAAAAATGCTTGTACTTCACCAGAGCGCCGAGCGTCCGATGCCGGTTGGCCCAGATGCCCGCGCGGGTCGCGTCGTCAAACCCCGTGCCGACGCTGAACTCAACGCCGGTATGAATATCCCGGACCAACAACGCGCCGAGGGTGCCGCATGGCACCAGGCCGTCCTGGGCTGTGCTCCGTTTGGCATAGCCGCGTTCATCGCGCAGCTTCTCGTTGGTGTTGTGCATCCGCTCCTCGAAGCCCAGAATCTCGGCTTCGGAGTCACTGAATCTCTTGAGTTTGAGCAAGCCGCCCTCTTTGAGGGTAGAGCGGCCAAACTTGTAGGCGCCATTCGGATCGCGGAGCATGACACCCTCGTATCCTTGCTCAAGACACTTCGCCTCGTACTCGGCCAATTCGTCCAGCGAGTAAACCCATTGATGCGGGAGGGCCATTGCACTCCTATGCGCCAGACTGCTGATATTCATCGAGCGTTTGGAGTAATCTTGATTAGCCTTAACCTGGTCAAAGACGAAAAACCGCACGTCGGGGGTACCCTCCTCCCGCATAACACCAGAGACGGTGATGCGGTAGCAGTCGGTCGCCCACGGCGCACCTACTATTAGTTCTCCATCGAGCCCTTCGAGGTAAGCATGGCCGAACAAGCTCTGCACGTGCCGGTTCGGGATCGGTTTGAGGGAACGGGACAGGACTACGCTATCCTTCACGATAGCACGTACCCCGTCCAGCTTCGGCGATGCGAGTACAGGAAACCGCACGGCGGACACGTCGGTCAGCGTGGCGGCCAGCATGGGTTTGAAGTTCATTTTCTTGCTTCCCTTTTCAGAGTCCCCAGCAGGGCGCCGGCCATGCGGTCGATCCGGGTGGATAGTGCGGAGTCAAACATTTTCCACCTCCTCAAACTCGCCCAAATCATTGAGGATGTACCAGGTATCGGCTTTTACTTCCTGTCCGGCGATGGCGCAGCGAATATGCCGGATAACCCCATCTTCGCCACGGTCAACCAGCACAATCGCGCTCCCTTCAGATGCTTTCGCTCGCCCCAGAAGTCCAGCGGATAAGGCCACAGAGTGGGGACCTTCTACGCTCGCCGCGCTCTGCTTGCCGGTGTTGGTCGCCGCGCTCTGGGTGCCGGTGTTGGTCGCCGCGCTCTGGGTGCCGGTGTTGGTCGCGGCGCTCCAGTCGCCGGTGTTGGTTGCCGCGCTCTGGGTGCCGGTGTTGGTTGCCGCGCTCTGGGTGCCGGTGTTGGTCGCGGCGCTCCGGTTTCCGGTGTTGGTTGCCGCGCTCCAGTTGCCGGTGTTGGTTGCCGCGCTCCGGTAGCCGGTGTTGGTTGCCGCGCTCTGCTTGCCGGTGTTGGTCGCCGCGCTCTGGGTGCCGGTGTTGGTCGCCGCGCTCTGGGTGCCGGTGTTGGTTGCCGCGCTCCAGTTGCCGGTGTTGGTTGCCGCGCTCCGGTAGCCGGTGTTGGTTGCCGCGCTCCAGTTGCCGGTGTTGGTTGCCGCGCTCCGGTAGCCGGTGTTGGTTGCCGCGCTCTGCTTGCCGGTGTTGGACTCTAAGTGCGACATAATCCAATCCACGCCGCGCTGAATGAGTTGCGGAAGCGTGATCTCTGCCTGGATCGTGATAGAGGCAGATACAATCTTTGTATCGTCAGCATGTCGCCCGATTTGGCCAGACTGCGCTACTACGCAATAGCGACTGTCGCTGGGCGGGTAATAGCCAAACACATCCAGGGCATATTCCACGGCGTGGAAGCCGGACTTGCATGCTTCCACAGTGCCTTCGTGCGTATATGTTTTCCCTACCTCAAATTGATAACCACGGCACCGCAGGTTCTGGTCGAACCCTTTTACGGTGATGATCGGTTGTTCTTGTGTGCTCAAGTTAATATCCATATTAGTGTTCTCCAGTTAGTGAGTGCGGCGTATACCGACACCAGGCGCCTGGTACATCGGCAGCCGTGTGGGCGCAACGACTTCGCGGGTAAAAAAGATGAGGTTACAGCGGTGACAGAACTGTTTACGGTGGACGGCGCCATCGCGTCGGTGAGTCGAATTAACTACTTGGCAGCGTTTCCCGCACTGAGGGCATAGCATGGATCAAGAACTCCGTTATTTTCAGTGAAGTAATAATGTCAGGAACCCCTTCACGGCGCAGGATCACTACGTCGTGGTCAACCCTTACGACGGCGTACTTATGCCGCCGCGTGAGGCTGAGTAGGTGTTCGGAGTTGGTGCAGGAAACCAATCAGCTTACCCTGGACGGAGACGGTCACGGGAAACTCCATTTCGAGGCGGTGCGCCGCTTCGTACAGATCCATTACTGTTACTTGCAGGTGCGTAGCGTCGAGAGTTTCGATACCGTCCTCGTCTACCACTAGGGCGATCCGATCCGTGGGCTCAGTCGGCCCAGACGTATCCACGCCGAGGGCCATCGCCAGCTTGGTGACTTTGGACTCCATACGCGCCAGGCGCTCGTCGCTGGTTTGCATAGGGCGAATGCGTGGCGGGAAGTCTCGTACTACGTCTGATTGCTTCATTGCGTTCTCCAGTTCCCTTTTTGGGTTTTAGTGAGTATTGAAACGGTGCGTGCTTTTGAATATAAGCGCGTTGGCCCCCGTGGATAAGGGGCCAAATATGACGAGGGTTTAATAACTTATTGCTGGTATTCTGTTGCTTTTCGCAGCCGTTCCACAGTAGCGCAGAGGGCCGGAGGAACTGTCTGGACGGGAGCGCGTATTCGCGCCATGAGGTAGCTGAACAGGGCGCGGGCGCCTGGATAATGTTCCCGCGTGGCCATCCCCCGAAGCGCCAGCACCATGAGTTCCTCGGTGTCAGCTATCATGCGCCTCCTCCGTCACCCTCTTAATCAGGTTCTCCAGGCTGATGATATACATGCTTTTGCTCGGCACGAGACGGCTGATCTCCTCAATCTCGTAGGTTTCCGCCCAGTGATCCTGAACACGGCGTAGTCCAGCGTTCGCAAACCCTAGTGCCAGCGCGGATTTGGCGAGTTTCAACTCTTCAGGTGATATTCTCACTTCCGTATCCCCATAATGACCGCCTTACGGGCGCCGTCTTCCAGCACCATCTTTGGGTAATCGGCGTCGGTGGAGATGTATCCTTTCATGGTAGTGAGGCGGTTCAAGGCGGAGAGTACATATTTCCTGTTGAAAGACTGAACCCCGGAGTCAGTGGGCACTTGCAGGATGTGCATAGTTCCTGATTTAAGCTGGCTTTCCTTTACGGTGGTTTCTTTCATGTCCAGGGTGAAGGGCACGAAACCCGACTCGTCTGTCGGCGGGACAACACGCCGCCAGTCCGGGTATTTGTAATCCGCGGTGACTTTCTCTCCCGTGGCCGGATGGTAGTAGCCGGGTTCCCGGTCAGCGGGCGCTAGGTGCAGTGTATGGCCGTTGGCCGCCACCATGATCTCGTCTTCCACCAAGACATAGTTTAAGCCAGTTCGGGCGTCGTTTACTCCTACGGAACGCGCCACCCACTCGAAGTCAGTATCGGCCTTGGCCGGTAATGGCGGCATGAAGTAGGCATAGAGCATAGCGAGGGTGCCGAAATCATCAGGGTGGGAATCGGCCAGGTCACGGATGAACTGCATAGCGGCTTCTTTCTTCGGTTTACGGGACGCCAACGCGGCGTCGATGAGGGTCATAGTAGTCACTTTAGTCTCCAGTTTGTGAGTGTTGGGTACTACCAGTCGAGGGTGTAAATATCCCAGAGTGCCGTAGCTAATTCGGCGCCGACAAGATCGTCCAGCGTGTCGTTTAGAATGTGCAGCGCCGGTGTCACGAGGCTATCCCCGTTTACCACCAGGAACAGCCTCTCGGCGCCGAGGGCGTGGCAGATGGCGTCTTTGCGATCCACCAGGAGTGCGTAGGTGCCGAACCGATCCTCAGTGGCTAGGCGGCGAAGTATTGTTGCGGCGCTCTTGCCGCGCACCTCGCACTGAGGGACAAACTTCTTGATGGATTCGTATGGTTTCCAGAGTTGGGCGGTAATCATGTCATTTTCTCCGTTTTGTTAATAACAATCAGTGCCAGCCGTGAAACGCGGAGCGGCTGCGTTCTTTGTGTCCCTCTGCATCGTCTGGGGTCTGGCCAGACCGATAAAGGATACTGTCCACCGTTAAACCGCCTTTACGTCGCTCGGTATGACGGGGCTTAGCATGACTGGCGCCAAAAAGGCACAGCGCGTAGGCGCCGAGCGTTAAGAGCGCAAACCAACCCCAGAAGTGGATAATCATGCCTGCTTCTCCCCGTTCAGCGTCTTTATCACGTCGCGGGCCGCCCAGACCCCGTTGGCGGTCCACTGGCGCTGCCACGCGCCTTGGGAGGGCGCCCACTTGAACCCGTTTCGCTTTAACAGCGAGCGCGTTTTCTCGTCTGGCTTGCCCCCGAAGTAGAACTGGAGGCGGTTTACCTCCTTGTTCTCCCGCACCGAGCCCCAGGCGTATTGAGTTTCCCGGTCTTCCAGTCGCTGCGCGTTCTCCAGTGACTTGATGCGGGCTTCCAGCCGCCGAATGTTGGCGGTATTGTTGCTGAGAGAGTACGACGCAAAGCCCACGGTCCCCATACAGTCCGGGGCGATCAGACTCTTGGCCTGCTCGGGCTTGAAGCCGAGTACCTCCAGGGCAGCCCGCTGCGCCTCTGGTCCGGCTTTCCGGTGCTTACGAATAGCGGCATTGGCCGCCTTCATCCGTTCCTGGGAAGACTTCAGGCCCTCCACTCGCTCCTTGAGTTTTTCCACGGCGTCAGGATCATCGGCGCTGATGGCGTAGTCGTTGACACTAACGGCGCGGCGCCCATAATAGTCTGCTCTTTTCAGGAGATCGGTCCCTTTGGCCATAGTCTGCCCAATGCGTGCGCGGTATCGCCGATCACGCCCTTCACTGTGATGCCCTACCAAGATAGGCTGCCCGAAGGGGATAATGCTGGCCATGCTAGCCGCCCTTTCTATGAGGGCTTTTGCCCTTGTGCGGCTTTTCTCTGCCAATGCGCGATACCGCTCTTTCCGTGCTTCGATTTTCTGTTCGTAGGCGTTCATATCAGTTTCTCCAGCTTATGAGTGAGTGAGTGAGTGAGTGAGTGAGTGAGTGAGTGAGTGAGTGAGTGAGTGAGTAGTTTGTTATTAACAAGGGACTTTCTCGGCGATACTCACCAGCGCCTCCCATTCTTCCATGCCGCACTCGGCGGTACGCACCTGCTGCAACGCCCAGTCCCTGAGTGCTTTATCCAGTTCATTGAACGCGGTGTTGCGTTCGGATTTGTTGCCGTTCACCAAGGCGGCCTGGAACTTCCAGAGCAACGCGCCGGGTTCGTCTGCTTCGTCCTCAGCGATAAACGCGGCTGGAATATCGGAACAGGTAACACGATTCGCCAGCTCTTCCGCCGCTGCTATAGTGTCCATCAGCTGAATAACATCGGAGTCGCTCAACTGATCCCATGCTTTGTACTTTATGGCTTCCTGTAGGGTGTACATGGTTTTCTCCTATCGCATCGGACGGATGGAACAGGGGCAAACGCGCTCAAGTTGAAACGCCAGTATCCTGGCGGATTCCAGGTCCGAGAAGTAGAATACCTGGCCAGTGTCCAGGCGCTTGAGGTAGTAGGCCGCTTGGTTTTTCGGCACGTTCCCCGCTTCGATTTCCAGCATGTGTGGCATGGCTTAGGCCTCCAGTTTTTAATGAGTATCGGGACGGTTACAACGTTGTAACTTCGGTTATGGTGGAAGCCCTATCCGCCGCTATCCGGGCATCCGCTTCATCCCGTGGGATTAGACGGAGCATGGCGCAGATTTCCTCTGCGCCTTCCACGGCGGCGCTCTTAATGGTTATTCGGCTCCCATCGCTCAAGTCGTACTTCCCCGGAGGATTGCGCGGTAGCGTCGTCTGGGTCTGCCCACGAAGCAAAGCCGATAACACCTGTGGGCCGCTGGGCCGTATATCGTCATGTTGGTAGCCCGGCAAGGTTTCCCGTGGAAGCGACATAAAACGGGCAGCAGCGGATGCCTGGACCGCCACTGGGTCTTGGGGATACATCAAGGCGTAAGCAAAGGCGCGGCCCTTGTCGTTGCGATGCTTGGCGATCTTTACCCTGGGCGGCTTGGAGGCTGCGCAGATCGCGTCGAAGTTGGCCAGCGCCTCTTCGGTCTCTACCCCCAGCAGATAGGGCGCGATGACCGTGTAAATGGGCGTTTTGCCCCTAGCGAGTTGATGGGCGACTTCTTCGGCTTGTATTTTGTTCATTGAGATGCTCCAGAGTGTGAGTGAGGTTGTAAAGTAACAAAACAACTTGGAAAGGCGTAGGGGCTATATATGGCGAGGCTGTTAGTAACAAAACAACGGGTTGTTTTATTGTTTTGTCGATTGTTTTGTTGTTTTTTGGGTTACTTACTTACAAAAACAATAAAAACAACCTATTGTTTTGTTACTTTATGCATTGTTTTTGTTGTTTTCGCTCTCCCAGAGGGTATGGGCGGATTTTGAGCGGTGAAAAATGTAACAAAACAATAGCTTTGTAACCAAGTAACCGCGCGCAGTTGTTTTGTTACATTTTTACTCAGCTATATAATATTTCTTTTTTCTTAAAAAATAAAAAACAACGAAACAATCAACTGTAAAAATCCGCAAAGGCCCGTGTTTACTGGTGTACTGGTGTTACAAGGTTGTTTTTCCCCAAAAGTCAAAACAACAAAACAACTGCCCAGTTGTTTTGTTACTAAACAGTTACTAGCTTACAAGGCAGTTGTTTTGTTACTAAACAGTTACTAACTTACAAGGCAGTTGTTTTGTTACTAAACAGTTACTAGCTTACAAGGCAGTTGTTTTGTTACTAAACAGTTACTAGCTTACAAGGCAGTTGTTTTGTTACTAAGCGGCCACATCGCGCAGCCGCCCCGTGGTCAAACAGTCGCCCGGATGGACTCCGCAATTTCCCAGGCTTCCGAGTCTTCAAATCGCCCAGATTCCAGCAGCTCCGCTATGCGCTCCACTTGGGCGGTTGGTACGCCGTACATCATCACGCGCCCATCCACTAGCAGGTTAGCTGTTCCCGGTGGTGGGTAGTCGCGCTCTCGGTTGCTCTGTATCTCAACGTTCATGTCGTTCCCCTTGTGAATTTGTTACTAACAATTACATTTTTAGTGCCGCGTCTCTGGCCTCTGTAAAGGCCTCGTATCTTTCAATGCGCCCCGAATAGTACATAAGCGCCCACCCATCGAGGCCGTCCGACCCGTTATCCTTGGCGCGAAAGTAGCGGATCAGCCCCTTAAAGCGAGCCTCATCCATCACGTTATAGACTCTATGGCCTGACTGACTACCGGCAACCCTAAACTGGATCATGTCGTTTCTCCTTAGTGATTTTGTTACTAACAAACTATGCAGCGCGGGAGATTTTGATGGGCGCCTTCATGCCGTCTACCATCGCCTGAACCACTTCCCAATCCGCATTGTGCATGGCCGTTCCGAGGACTGACAAAATACTGGCAACATTGGCGGCGTTGTTATCATCCTGAATTTCCGCCAGTTTGGCCCCCAAACAAGAGACAAAGGCGCGGGCCTCTGTCAGTTGCATACTGACATTCCCGGACAGTTTCCCGCTGACATAGGCACGGATCGAATCCTTGGGCGCCTTGGGCTTCGTTTCCTCACCTTTGGCCTTGGCTTCCGCAAGACGCTTGGCCTGTTCCGCTTGCGCCTTGCGGATTTTGGCCGCTTTAAGCGCCAATTCCAATTTTGCGACATCATCGCCAGCGTTTGCAGACTCATGCTCCAAAGCAATCAATTCCGCATTTTGCGCCTCAATCTTTGCGCTTAATTCACTGATTTTTTTGTCGTTTACCGCGTTTTTGCGGAAAGCAAGATATTCGTTATAGCGGATTTGGGGCGACTTGGATGCGCTGGTAAAGGTTTCGTCCTGATAAGACGCTACTAATACAGTGACGCGGGAAGCGTCGCTGTTCAGGGTCGATTGAACCTTTTCAGATGCCTTGGAATCACGGATTCCGGCCTGTATCTGTTCAATTTGCGCGGTATCCGCACCGTTTATTGCCAGTTCCTGACAGATTTTCAGGAACTCTTCACCTGCCTTACAGGCGATTTTTTCCATACCGTCCTGTTCAGTGACGCGGATTTTGACTATACGGGAAACGATTGTTGATGTATTGATAGACATTTTAATATCTCCAGTTAGTGAGTGATTTTGTTACTAACAGCCAGTGATTAAATAGTTACACTTTTAGCCAATCAATGCAAATAAAACGATTGATTAAAGGCTTAAAAGAACAGATACGGCATGGATTAATAATACCACAATGCAAGGATTGTGCAAACTGATTTGACTTGGTTTTTCAAGACGTTGAATTCAAATCAAGCGAAGCGGTACGGGGGTCGAGAAGCTGCGCATCTGCTATATGCTTAGTCGCTCCCACACCACGGCCAATTTTAGCCAAAAAGTGTAAAGTCACCGAGTTTCCTAAATGCTTGACTACGCACCTTCCGCACGTATAAAACTCCAACTTACGGGGAATAAGACGCTCAGGGTAGCGCCACAGCGCAGCGAAGGAACGAGGACAATAAAAAAGACGGGAGCCATTGCGGCGCCCGTCTCAATACTCACTCACTAGGCTGGAGACCTAGTACCCTCAGCATAGCACCGTATCTTCCAAGCGGTAAATGTCATGGCAAGCCCTTCTGACTTGCTACGCTCTCGCTCATGACAAGTTTAGCCGCCACCCTGGACAGCCTCCTGGACGCTTCGAGCGCCCCCCGGACGGTTACGCCCCCAGACCGGCCCCCAGCACCCAGAAGCCCTGTCGATACGGGTATAAATCCAACGATGGCCTTTGAGGTCGCCCTGGGGATGCTGTCTCTCGACGAAATAGCCAAAAAGCACGGCATACCGGCGCAGGAGTTGCGTGAGTACGCGGCCAACCCGCACTTCGACAAGATGGTAAAGGACTTCAAGGCCGATCTGGAGGCGCATGGCGTGAGTTTTCGCCTAAAAGCCGCCCTCCAGGCCGAGATTTACATGGATACGACGCTGTGGGCGATGGCGAACGACCCAACCACCCCGTCGCAGACGAAACTGGACTTTTTCAAGCAACTTACCAGGGTCGGTGGCCTGGAACCGAAGCCCGCAGCCGGGTCTGAGGGTGGTCCAGGGTTCCGATTGATTATCAACCTCGGCAATGAGACGCCATCGGGGCGCCTCATCGAAGCCGTAGCAGAGTAGGAGACTCAAATGACCCTCATCGCATTCGTGGTAGGAGTGGCAGTCGGCGGTGTGGCAGTCGGCGCCTATTTTCTTATCAAAGGCTTTCAGAATATGGGCCGCATGTAACTAAAGGAGCATCAAATGATTACTACCATCATCGCAATCGTAGTTCTGTGCCTTGTACTGGCCGCAGCCGGGTATTTGCTGGCTACCCACATCCACACCCTCACCAACGCAGCCAAGAGCGCCGAAACGGCCACTATGGCCGACATTGAAGCCCTTCATACCCGGATCGACCTGGTGGAAGATGATGTGGCAGGGGCTCATGACGTGGCGGCTACTGCGGTGGATGTGGCTACTACGGCGCATATCGCCGCAAGCGGGAACAACCCTCCGGTAGCCACCCCCTCGGCTACCGTCTCGCCTATCAAGCCGGTTTAATGGCCGCCGACGACCGGATAGTCACCTACACGCCATCGGCAACGGTGGCGAAGATGCTTTGCTCCACGGCGAAGGTGACAGGCATCGTCGGGCCGGTCGGCAGCGCCAAGTCCGTGGGCTGCATCATGTTCATGATGAAAAAAGCAGCCGAGCAACCCCCCGGCAAAGACGGTATTCGTCGGAGCCGGTGGGCGATTGCCCGTAACACGCAGGCGCAGTTGCGCGATACCTCCTGGAAAACATTCAAAGAGTGGTTTCCCGTAGGCGTCGCCGGTGAGTGGAAGGAACAGGCGCAGGAGTACCGTTTCAGGGCCGGAGACGTAGAAGCCGACTTTATTGGTCGGGCGCTGGATACCCCCTCGGACGTGGGTCGGTTGCTCTCACTGGATATTACGGGGGCATGGATCAACGAGGCGCGGGAAATCCCGCAGGAAATCCTAGAAGGCATCCTGGGCCGATGCGGGCGGTACAACCCGGAGCGGTTCATTCAGGAACAGCGCGGCTGGTCCGGCCTCGTCTGGGATACCAACCCTCCCGAGGAGGGTTCATTCTGGCACGACAAGATCGAAAATCCACCTCCCACCTGGAACGTATTCAGGCAGCCCGGTGGCCGCGATCCAAAGGCTGAGAACATCGAAAACCTTCCCAAGGGCTATTACGAGGACTTGGTGGAGAACAACAGCGAGGAGTGGGTGCGCGTCTATGTGGACTGTCACTATGGCCTAGGCAATGCCGGTAAGCCCGTCTGGCGCGATTTCAAACGCAGTATCCACGTAGCGCCCGAAGTGCTGCGTCTGCCGGACAATATCTCCGAACCGTTCCTGGTAGTTGGGATGGACTTTGGACTGACACCAGCGGCAGTGATCGGCTATCAGACCCCGACCGGCCAAATCCAAATCGTCAATGAGTGCTGGTCCGACGATATGGGGGTTACGCGATTCGTGGACTTGAAACTGAAGCCGGTGCTTCGCCGGTATCCCGGCGCCGATTCGCTGGTGATCGGGGACCCTGCTGGCCGTAACCGGACCATGAACGACGAAAAGTCCTGCTTCGACATACTGAAGCAGGCGCGAGTCCAGGCCCAGGCCGCGTCTACCAATGCGCTGGTGCCGCGTCTGGGCGCCGTGGAGAACCTGCTTACGCGCACGATTGACGGGCAGCCGGGGCTGCTTATCAGCCCGAACTGTACCCACCTGATAGCGGCGCTGAACGGCGGCTATCGGTATGCGGCGAAGCGGAACGGCGCCATCTCCGACTCCCCGGACAAGAACATCCACTCTCATATCTCCGACGCGCTGCAATACCTGGCGCTGTACTACGAAGAAGGCACGAAGCGCGAAAAGCGGCGAGCCCGACAAATCCTTTCAGGAACGCCCTGGAAGGCTGCTGACGCAACGATGGGGTACTAAATGGCCGAGACGAAAAAGCAAAAGCTGAATCTCCAGAAACTCACCGAACTCGGCGAGCGGCTGCGAGGCACCTTTACGCAGTACCAGAGCGACCGCCTGGTGAAAGAGGAGGCATGGCTGTCCCATTTGCGCCAATACAAGGGAATCTACGGCGCGGACGTGGTGATTCCAGCGAATCGGAGCAAAGCCTACCCGCGCATGACCCGCGCCAAGTGTGTAGCGGCCAAGGCCCGGCTGATGAATATGCTGTTCCCCGCTGGTGAGAAGAACTGGGGTATTCAGCCGTTGCCGAGCCCTCAGCTTGACCCAGCGGCGCTCCAGGGGATTCTCAGTCACTTGCAGACGACGGGCGAACCGATCAATCGGGAAAGTATCCAGCGGGCCGTGGAGCGGTTCGCGCAGAAACGCGCCGAGCGCATGGAAAAAGTCGTGGATTCCCAGTTCCGGGAGTCCGGTTACGAAGAAGTGGTACGGAAGGTGATACAGTCAGCCATTATTTACGGCACCGGCGTCATGAAGGGTCCGTTGGCGAAAACTTCCAAGGCGACCCAGATCCTCCAAAACCCCCAGACCCTCCAATGGGGGGTGACAGAATCCGAGTTGTTTAAACCCGCGTTGGAGTTTGTGCAGATATGGGACTTTTTCCCCGACTTGAGCGCGAATGACTGGGAAAGCTGCGATGGGGCGTTTTTCCGCCATGTCATGAGCCGTCATGAGTTCCGGCAGCTACGGAGTCGCCCAGACTTCTTGAAGGACAATATCGACCAGTGGTTGAGAGACAACGAGAAGGGAAATTACAATCCGGCGTTCTACCGGGCGTATATGAAGGCCCTCGGGTATTCCACAATCCCGTCCGGCTCGCAGGACAAGGTCGAACTCATGGAGTATTGGGGTTATGTATCCGGCCATGCGCTCAGGGAAGTAGGATTGCTCACCGACAAGGATACCGATGCGGACGTGGCGGTGAATATCTGGATGGTGGATAACGTCATTGTCAAAGCCGTGCTGAATCCGTTTGACGCCGACTTCCGTCCATACCACGTCTTTGTCTACGAACAGGACGACACGAGCCTGCTGGGGTCTGGGATTCCGGCCATCATCGAAGATTCGCAGCGGGCGCTATGCGCGGCCACGCGGATGATGCTGGACAATGCCTCGGTCACCACCGGACCCATGTTCGAGATGAATGTGGATCTGCTGACCAGCGACGGGAGCGCCGATCCGCTGGCGATTGTTCCTTTCAAAGTGTTTACCCGAGAATCTGGGCCGGATGCGAGCGTTCAAGCCATTCACCAGCTCGCCGTGGTGAACCATGTCCCAGACCTCCTAAATATTATAAACCAGATGCGCGAGTTCGCCACCGAGGAATCGGCCATATCTTCCAGCGCCGTTGGCGACTCGGAGCCGTCTCAGGAGTCGCTACGCACGGCCTCGGGTATTTCGATGATTATGGGCGCGTCCATGATCCAGATACGCGATACCATCAAGAACTTTGATAAGTTCACCAAATCCGTGGTGCGCGGGTTTATTCACTGGAACAACGCCTTCTCGGCCGACGAGTCGATCAAGGGCGATCATGAACCTATAGCGCGGGGCAGCACATCCCTTGTAGCCCGCGAGGTCCGTATGACCGCGCTGGACCAGCTTGCCGCCCAGCTTAACCCCGCCGACGCCATGTTTATCGACCGCAAGGCGCTCCTCCTGGAGCGGTTCAAGCTGCACGATTTACCCATCGACCAGATATTGAAGTCCGACGAGGAGATCGCGCAGGCCCAGCAGCAGGCCCAGCAGCAGACGCAGGAACAGCAGCAACTCATGGCGGATAAGATACGCTCCGAGATTCAGATGGCGCTCAGTACGGCCTTTATGAATATCGCCAAGGGCGATGCGGCTGCCAATACGGCGCAGGCCCAGTTCTACGAGTCAGTCATGAATACTCTAGGAGTTCAGAATGGACAATCACCACAACCAGTCAGTCCACCAGCGCCTCAAGGAACTAACGGCCCAGGTCCAGTTGCACCGGGGGGACCAGCTATTCCACCAGTTCCGGGAATTAGTCCAGTTGCTCCAGGACCGGGAAGTCTCCCAGTTGCTCAGTACGCAGGACCCATTGGCGGCGGAGCAATGCCGCCTCAAAGCGCAGGCTTACCAGGAGTTTTTGCGCCTCCTCCAGCCTAAATTTACCGTTATACCCACGAATGCTTGACGTGTGATTTTCGCATTCCTTATACCGTACACAACAGGAGATCTTTATGCCCGAAGACGATTTTGACAGTGCGTTTGGAGAAGCCGCCGCAGAGATGAACGGCAGCCCTCCTGCGCCTGCTCCTACCGAACCAACTGAGCCGGGCGAAACGCCGCCAGCGGAGCCGACCGAGCCCGTCGAGGCTCCGGCTGAGTCCGGCGAGCCTGTTCCTCCTGAACCTACCGAGCCGGGCGAAACGCCCCCAGCGGAGCCGACTGAGCCTACGCCAGCCGAGGATACTGCTCCCGCGCCGACTGATCCTGAGCCTGCTGAGACTCCTCCCGAGCCCGCTCCTGCGCCCCTGCCTGACCCTTACGAGCGCCTGAGCGCAGAGGACCGAAAGGCCCTGGAAGATTATGAAGCCGACTTTCCTGAGATTCACAAGGCGGAGTCCATTCGTCAGCAGATTGCGATGGAACGCGCGTTCAATGCGTTCAGCACTGAACTGGCGAAGGTACTTAGCCCGATGCTGGGCCAGTACGGGAAAACGGCGGAGGAGCGTCATGTCAATGCCATAGCGCAGGCGCATCCCGACTACCAGGCGATTACTCCGGGAATCATGGCCTGGGTGGACAAGCAGCCGCCCTTCCTGAAACAGACCTATACCCAGGTGCTCACTGACGGCGATACACGGGACGTGATCGACCTGATCGGCGCATATAAGAGCCTGCATAGCGCGGCTCCGGCAGCGCAGCCTGCCAGTCCTCCGGTAGCAGCAGCCGCCGCAGCGGCAGCGCTGGCTCCGGTAGCGGCGCGGCGTAGCGACCCTCCCGCAGGGAAGCCGGACGAAAATGATTATGACTCGGCGTTTGCCGAAGCAGCACGGAGTTTGTTGCAGTAAAGGACTGATCGCCGTGAGGCGAGCAGCATAGACCGCCGCGAGGCAGACTGTTGTATTTTAGGAGGTTTTCATGCCTACAGGTATTACTACTTACGGCGCGTTAAGTCCCCGAGTAGCGGCTTATGCTGTTGCGAAGTTGCTGAAACGCGCCCTTCCATATCTCGTCATTGAGAAGTTCGGCACCAACTATCCGATCCCTCAGAAAAACACTCTGACGGCGAAGTTTCGGCGTTTCAACGCGCTGCCGATCAATGCCACTCCGCTGGTCGAGGGCGTAACCCCCGACGGCACCCCGATGACCGTGAGCGATTACACGGCCACCCTGACCCAGTATGGCGACTTCATCGAGATCACCGACGTAGTTCTGGATACCAGTGACGATCCCGTCATGGAGCAGGCTACCGAAGTGCTGTCGGAACAGGCGGCTCAGAGCATCGAGACCATGCGGTTCAACATCCTGGTGGCTGGCACCAACGTCCAGTACGCCAATGGGACCGCCCGCGACGCCGTCAACACCGCGCTGAGTCTGCCCCTGCAACGCGCTGTGACCCGCGCCCTGGCTCGCCAGAACGCCCGTCATATTACCAATATCGTGAAGTCCACCCCGGACTACGGTACCCAGCAGGTCGCGGCTTCGTATGTGGCCCTGTGCCATCCCGATGTGGAAAACGACATCCGCAACATGGTCGGCTACGTGCCTATCGAGCGGTATGGCACGCTGACCCCGTGGGAGAACGAAGTGGGTAAGGTCGAGCAGGTCCGGTACCTGACCTCTACGATCTTCCAGCCGTTTGCCAGCGCCGGGGGCGTAATCTCCACGGCTTCCGGTTCCACCACCAACATGATCTCGACCAACGGCACCAACGCCGATGTGTACCCGATCCTGTACCTGGCGAAGAACGCCTACGGTATCGTCCCGCTGAAAGGCAAGGATGCGCTGACCATTATGGTCGTGAACCCGATGCCCGCAGCCAGCGACCCGTTGGCCCAGCGTGGTACGGCTGGCTGGAAAACCATGCAGACCTGCATCATCTTGAACGATGCCTGGATGTGTCGCCTGGAAGTTGGTGCTTCCGCTCTCGCGTAATGACTAGGGGCCGTTAAGGCCCCGTTTAGGAGGATGTAATGGCTCTACCTACTGTTCCCGCACCCGCCGCGGACATTTCCAATAGTGAGTTGGGTGTTCCTCAGCAGGAAGCCCTGGCTTCCTTGCTGACCGACATTGACGCTTTACGCTCCACTCTCGCGTCCCTTGTCACCTGGTCGAACGCTTCCGCGTATGCGGTAAGCGGGATTGCGGCTCCCGCCGCCATTCAGACCACCGCGTCTGGCGCGATTGCTTACACTGGCCCCACCGACAACGTGGGCGGTGTGATTACTGCGAACCAGGCATAACCGATGTACTCAGACGACTTTTTACAAGTCGCTCTGGCCGGTGGAGGCCGCGATGGATTTCTCATCTCCTACGACAAGGAGCTGGGAGAAGTCGCGGCTGCCGCCGATCCCAAGAAAGAGGACGGCAAAGACGAACCGGTCAGCATTGGATCGGGGAGGACGACCCGCTACGCCCCAACGGCCAAGGCCGCAGCGACTGTGATTGCTGCCATCCTGGACAAGGCCGCGAAGGACGCCACCAAGGGCGAACCACACGACGCTTTTGACAAAGCATTCGCCCGCGCAGCTAAAGAGGTTTAGAAATGGCTAATATATTGGATGAAGGATTTGATGATATGCCAGAAATGGCACCCACTCCGGCTCCTGCCGTAGTTCCTGAACTTCCCAGGGCTGCTCGGGCTACCAAGTCTACTGTCCCCATCTCCTCGAAAGAGAAGCGGGTACGGATCATCGTGGGCGAAGGCGACGCGCAGGATAACCCCTTCGTGTTCGTGCAGGTCAACGGCGTGGGCTACCAGATCATGCGCGGCGAAGAAGTCAGCGTGCCGGTGTCCGTGAAGCATGTGCTCGACAACGCCGTGATTACCGTGATGGTCAAGGGTGCGGACCAGAAGATGCGTCCCCGCCGCCAGATGCGGTTCCCGTATCAGCTCTTAGGGGAGGCCGCATAATGGCCGTTCTCACCAGCAAAGATCGCCGGAATCTCCCCAAGGAAGCCTTCGGGCTGCCTGGGGCTCGCAAGTATCCCATGCCGAACAAAAGCCATGCGGAGAACGCCAAGGCCCGCGCTACCCAGATGGTCGATGCTGGGAAGCTGTCCAAGGCGGATGAAAAGAAAATCGACGCCAAGGCCAACGCCGTCATCAAAAAGGACGGCGGGGAAAAGACCAAGGCGGTTAAATGAACGTCGGCGAACTGCTCACGCAGCTTCGCCTTGAACTGAGTGATACGGTCAACACCGTAGCCTCGGGCACCACAAACTTGTCCAATGATGCGCTGTGGCCCGATTCGCAGCTCATCAACTATCTGAACTGGGCGGAGCGCGAGTTTGCGAACCGCATTCAGTTCTACCGCGATGTTACGTCTGTCATGACGCAGATCGCCCTCGTCGCAGGCCAGACCGACTATCCGCTGGACCCGCGCATTCTTTCCGTACTGTCGGTACAACTCAACGCGCCCGCTGGTGTAGCCAATCTGAGCCTCTGGCCCATGTCCTACTCGGAAATGGACCCCGGCGTGAAGAACGACTACGACGGCGTGCTGATGTACCCGCCTGCTGCTCTGAACGAGCCGGGTTCATTTCCGTCTACGACGCCCGCACCCCCAACTCCGCAGGGATGGTGTACGGACAAGGCGGTCAATACGCTGACTACCTTCCCGGCCTATAGCGGCGTTTGGCCGTGGGCTACTGCGCCCGCGCTCAACCTCCGCGTTACGCGCCTGCCGATCAACCCCATGTCGGCCAACATCCTGACCGCTGTTCCGGGCATCCCCTTCCAGTACCATCTGGCCCTCGTCTGGGGTGCGGCATGGCAAGCTCTGCTGACTACAGATGTGGATGGCTACGCTCCAGAGCAGGCCGCGTCCTTCCAGCAACGGTTCGAGATGGAAGTGCTCTCGGCGCGGCGCGACATGATGCGTAAGCTGCGCCAGAAAGCCAGCGTGCAGGTAGGGAGCATGGGAGCATGGTAGACGCCTGGCAGGACCGCTCCGAAGATCCGAACGCGCAGACTGTTCCGTTCAAAAACTTCCTCGGCCTGAACAATCGCCTGCCGCCTGAACGCCTGACTCCGCAGGAGCTGGTTCAGGCAATCAACGTCGATATTGACGATAGCGGCGGGGCACGCAGCCGTCAGGGGTTTACTTCTGTCCTGTCTGGCCGCTGCCATAGCATCTGGGCTGATGGGAACACATGCCTGTTCGTCCAGAACGAGCAACTGATGCAGCTACTTCCTGACTTCACCCCGGTCGCCCTCGGCCTCATGGGGTTGGACGAGCTGCATCCCCTCAGCTATGTGATGGTCAATGGCACCGTGTACTTCACCAACGGGGTTATTACTGGCGCGTTTCAGAACGGGGCCGTGCGCTCGTGGGGACTTACGCAGCCTCCGCCCCCGCAGGCCGAGCTTATCACCGGGGGCGCACTGTCCGCGTGTTCTATTGGATACACGGCGACGTATCTGCGGAGCGACGGGCAAGAGTCCGGCGCTGGGAACATCGGCGCCATTCAAGTTCCAGCGGGGAGCTATGGGCTCCAGTGGACTATCCAGCAGCCTATCGACCCGGATGTGACCCAGATTCGGGTCTATATGACCGGGCCGAATGGAAGCGAGTTTTTTCTCGCGGCCCAGGTTCCGGTCGGTACGAAAACGGCGGTCTATACCGGCGACGGATCGGACCTGAGCGTCCCCATGTGGACGCAGTTCATGGGAGCTCCGCCAGCGGGTTCCCAGGCCGTCATATTCAACAGCCGTATCCTGATCGCGCAGGGTCAGCTTCTCTGGTACACGGAGCCGTTCAGCTTCGAGTTGATGGACCAGGGCGAAAACTTCCTCTGGTTCAGCTCCAATATCACGATGGTAGCTCCCGTCGCTGAGGGCGTATTCGTGGCCACGGAGACCGAGACAGTGTTCCTAGAAGGGATGGACATAGCCAAGGCTACGCGGCTGCCCAAGACCTCCTACGGGGCCATACCGGGCACGCTCGCCTATACCGATGGAAGTCTCGTCGGAGGCGGACAGTTCACCAGCACAGTCGCCATGTGGGCTACGCCGCAGGGTATCTGCGCCGGAGGCAACGAGGGGTTCATCAAGGGCGTCATGAGGAATCTAACCCAGGCGAAAGTGGCTATGACGGACGCTCCGCAGGGCGCCGGGCTGTTTCGGCAGTCGAATGGCATCAACCAGTACCTCAGTATGCTAAATACTAACCAAGACTCCCAGAACGCATTTATGGGAGATGACGTTTCCGCCACCGTGATTCGTAACGGACAAATCGTTTCAACCTGATCGCCGTGAGGCGAACCGAAGGAGTAAGACATGGGTAAAATTATTCAGCTTCCCGAGCGCACGATTGCCCGAGTAGGCGGCAAGTTCAGCATGACGCAGTTGCGCGGTGGCAAGATCATCGACCAGTGGGACTCCAAGAACATCGTCGTCAACCAGGGGCTGAATCTGCTGCTGAACAACGCCCTGGACGCGACCGCAGGCCAGGCGGCCTGGTATGTGGGCGTGTTCAGCGGCAATTATACGCCAGCAGCCACGGACACCGGCGCCACCATCGCGGCCAATTCGACCGAGTTCAGCGGTTACAGCGTAACTACGCGCCCGGTATGGACCCCGCAGAGCGGCGGCTCTACCGCACAGTCTATCACCAATGCGGCGTCGCAGGCGTCCTTTACCATCACGGCCGCCACCACTCTGTACGGCGCATTCCTGGCCTCCAGCAACGTAATCAACGGAACCGCTGGTGACCTGATGGCGGCTTCTCAGTTCAGTGCCGCTCGCACGCTGGCGGTCAACGACGTCCTGCTCGTCACCTACGCGCTGTCCGCTGTTAGCGGGTAAGGGTGGCGGCGTCCACTGAATACTTGAACTACCTCCTCGGCTGCACCCCAAATGCAGTCGAGGAGGGCGGCACTTGTACTTATATGGGCATCCCGATAGGACCGTTGGGGGTTCCAAGCGATACGCTTCCTATAAAGTATTTCACCGTAGACATTCCGGCGCTCGGGTACTCGGCTCCGGCCCCTATTCAGCAGGGCGAGGCGCCGACTATCTCTCCCGCCGCTGTCATGTTGGGAGAGGGTTACCGTGCTACCTACGGAATAGCCGCTCCGGTGCAGTCGTACACTCCAAACTTTACCGCTGTGGACCCTTCTACCGGCACCGTAACCGCCGCGTTGTGGCAACAAGTGGTGACTACAGCTATAAATAGTTCGCATTTCGACGCGCACCGGGACGTACAGACTGGATCTACGAGCTACGGCATCAGCATGACGGACCCACATGCGGGCCTCATCCCCTACTGGTCCGCGCCCTATGGGGTTTGGATTACAGCGCCCGAGTTACCCACAAACAGGCTATATCCCGGAGCGCCGATTATAAACCCGGCTACCTTGAATCTTTTGGATGTAGTGTCTCCGAGCGGGACAAGCGGGAGTCCCATCGCCGCACCTTCCTCCCAGGCGTGGATCGCCGGGCAGTTTTGGTACATCTTTGGGAAATACGGGGTCATACGCTCAGCGAACCGAGGAGTTACTTGGACAACGGCGTGGCAGGATTCGTCCCTTTACGCCGGGGACTATATTCAGGAGGGATTTTTCTTCGGGCCGTCTCTCGCGGTGATAGTGATGGCATCGGGGATAGTGTACGTGACTTATGACGGGTTTTCGACCTACCAAAAACTCATAACCCCTAACCTTAATTTGTACGTGACCACTTCTGGATACGAGCTTACGGGGGTCACGGTCTACCCTTGGGGCAATGCAGTGGGATTCTACGTGCTGTACGCGTTTACTAACCCTGTCGTCGCAGCCCAAACTGGCACAAATGGAGATGGATGGCTACTGGCGTCGTACCGCATACAGGACGGGGTTCCAAAGCTCACTGGTTACACGACGTGGGGGGGTGCCAACCCGGCACCTTTTGCGTCCGCAACCCTCCCTAGTGGGTTTTTAGGATACGCGGGGGCTGACGCGATATACGAAACAGGAGACGCGCTGGACGCCAACGGGGGCGATACTAATTTTAATCCAACGGCATCGACTCCTTCCTATAATTTAGAGCAAGCCGCCTGGGTGTTTCCAAACACTGTCGCGGGTGTTAATACTCCCTATGTATTAAACTCAGCCGCGCAGGCGCCCTACTGCCAATTATGGGAAAATTATAATAAGGGAGCGGGATAATGACCGTTTATTCAGGAGGGGCGAGTCCCTCCCCTATAGGGATGCCGTTTCAGCCTGTCCCACAACAGCCGGGTATAACAGGGAGATCATGGGTTTCCCTCGACGGCATGATGGGGGTACGCCAGAACGGCGAGGTCTATCCTATTGCGCTGTCTCCCTTCACGGGAACCAACTATCTACAGCCGACCTACGACGCTAACATGCTCCAGCTTCCGCTCTCCGGCATTCCGCCGATGCTGAACGCTGTAGCTCAAGTGTATGATACGCGCTCGTCCACTACTATCAGGTGGTTTCTGGATATTGATGGGGGGTTATGGGCATGCCCATCGCCAGCTATTTCATTTGAGCAAGTAGGGCAGTCCAAGGTTTTAAAACCCACATGGTGCGGGACGATCCCTATCTCTAAGACGCAGCCTAATTTTATGCCGCTGATTTTAGGGGCGGATGCGAAGGCGCAGTCTTTCTATGTAAATGCGGCAGGCACCGTTGAGTTTACGGACCTTATACTTTCTCCGACTCCTGCTGAGACAGAGCGGTTCGTGCTGGCGTTCGGGGGGTAGATGAGCGGAACAATCGTAGGAGCAAGTGGGACGACCTACGCCATTGTGGGGCAGAGCTATTCGGAGGCCCTTGGGGACACCGCGTATGTCTCCGATGCGCCAGAGAATATACAAGGGGGGTATGTTGGCGAGCTATTCAAGACCTCTGCCCCTCTCACGGATATAGGACACCTACAAGCGCCCGTCACCGACTCCGCCCTTAATACAGCCGTTACAGGGTTCGGCGATATATACTTCGCGGTTCGGTCAGATACCGTTGGCGGCGTAGAAACATTGTCCCCGTCCGCGCATACGTCTATGGGAGTGGCCGACAGCTTAACCGCTTTCCTGGTGCCCTACGTGAGTGCCCAGGACTATACGGCCTTAGCGGATATAATAAGCAGTAGTAGCTTTCTTGGGGGTGCGTATACCAGAGTTCTTTCCGAGTCGCTTACAGCTACAGTCTCTCTCGCGTCCGCTATCGGCGTACTAATCGAGTCGGCTCTAAAAATGTCCAGTTCGGCGGCGTCGCAGCTTACTGGAAAGAGCGCGATAGACGAGGTGGTAAATCTGCTGGGCCGGTTGTTTATTGCGCTAACCGCTTCTGTATCAGAGGCGCTCACCATCGCAGCCACGGAGGCAGCCACGCTCTTGTTGGCGCTCCCGGTCCAAGAGCGCGTGAAACTTATACAAGTCACTGCGGCGGGGCTCGAAGCGCACCCAGCGGTCCAGGAGGCGCTTGCACTTTATGCGCTCACGCGCTCCACCTATCCGGCGACGCTGGCGGAAACCGTCACTCTCGCGCAGACGCTTTCCACTTTGGCGTACCTTACGGCTAAACGGGCTGAGCTGATTACTACCACTGCTAGTGTTACCCCGCAGCTTCGTTTGCTCATCACTGTAGCCGACTCAGCCATGATGATCGACCCTCCGACGGGCCAGACCTTCGACCCGCAGCAACTCTTGCAGGCGCTTATCCAGGATCAGGTGAGTTTCGGTATAGGTTATATCGCTTCGAATGGGATATGGACTGGATGGACCCTGAACGCCACCACCCAGGCCGTCTCCAATTACGCGGGATGGGACTTCAACAGCTTCACTCAGTTTCGGGGGCAATACCTCGGAGCATCCAGAACGCAGGGCGTCGCTTCGCTGGGAGGCCCGCAGGATGGCGCAGCCGCCATTACGGCGACACTCCAGTCCGCCGTAACCGACTTCGGTAACAGTTTCCTCAAGCGCGTGAAAATGGCCTATATCGGGCTCAACTCGAATGGGGTTGTTACGCTGAGCACCACCACCGACGATAACGTGGAGCGAGTGTACCAGCTTGTGCCGGACGCGCCGGGGCTCCATACGGAGCGGGTTCAGCTTGCGCGGGGCGTCATGTCTCGGTATTGGACATTCACCCTCCAGGCCGTAGGCACGGACTTCCGCGTGGACGCGGTAAGCCTGTTGCCCGTCACCCTCGAACGCCGGATATGATCGACCCTAAGATCACCCTGCACGGCGACCTAGTAACTGCGGGGGGGTTGATCCATGCCGCGCGGGTATGCCTTGACAGACAGTTACGCCAAGACGCGGCATACGGGCGCATGGTATCCAAGCAACGCTGGGCGCTCTCGCATGGAGCATATGCGGTAGTGACCCACGAATACTCCCAGACCTATATTCAGATCGTTGCACCTACGGCCTCGTCTTCGTCTCGCGTAACCCCGAGAGTACCGGCAGCGTATGTAGCCTTTTCATGGACGAACCTGAATACCGCGCCGTGGACCACGACACTATGGCTATCCCGCAACGGGGTTACGTGGCGGGAAGGCCCGGCTGTCCCAGCGGATTGGGGCGGCTCCGGCATATCAGCGGTAATACTTCCGAACGAGCGGGCCCTCATCGGGAGTTGGGATAGCGCCACGGCAGCCTGGGCGCTCTGGCTTATGGACGCACGTACCGGCGCGATGATCGGAACGGCTGCATTGCCAAAAACTATCAACGGCCAGACAGTCAACGGTGCCCCAGAGCTTCTATACCTCGGAAACGGCCTTATCTGGATGGCGATAGGAACGACTGGTGGCGTATGGTCTGGGTCGTTTAATACCGGCGCCATGCAACCTACCTCGTTTACCCTTGGGCAGCAGCTTTTTACGCTCCCATACAGCCAGATGACTTACATCCCGACCTATTCGCAAGGTGGGATTCGCGCCGGGCAGACCCTCGCGGACGTGTTTATCGTAGCAAATAACCCCGTGGCGGGCGTATCGTCGGCCCTTACCCAGGCTTCTTCTCTTACGCAGCCGCCTGTCCCGCTCGCGCTCCCTCCTTACACGCTGACTTCAGATGTTACGCTCTTGGTTCAGAGCGGCCCAGCGGGGGCGTTGGTAGGAACCGTAAACGGGTATAGCTCCACGCAAACCGAGTCTCAGCTTCAAGGATTTGTCACGCCGGATATATTGAAATCGGCCTGGAGTGCGCCCATTACGCTTACGGCGGCTCTTCAAGGCGGCGCGATGGGGTATCATCCCAACGCCGGGTTTGCGTTTAGCGCAGCCCCTCCCGCACTGAGCGGCGGCGCTGGGCTTTTTACTTCACCAGATGGGGGCAAGTGGGGCGCCGTTCCTGTACCCTTCTGGGGCGGCGAGGTTAGTTTCATATTCGGACCTAATGGTATTCTTATACCCGAAGGCACGGCGCTCCTGACGACCCAAGGATTGCAGTTTTTAGGCCCTCCCGCGCCCTTCACTACTACCATAGGAAACTACTTCGCGCTCTACGCGGGCCCGAACCCACAGCCCTGGCTAAACCTTTATCCCTGAATGTCATGGCAACGTCTGTTTCTCTGGTAAGGTGCGCATATGACGGCGACCAATCTCTACACGCAGGCGATTGATAATTCCCAGCAGTTCGCGGCCCAGACAGTCGCGGGCGCGGAGCAGTTTATCAGCAATCTGGGGAGTTTTGCGGCCAATTTGAAGGCGCCCACCATTGCGACCCCGAATGCGATTACCGCCCCCACCATTACGGACCCGACGCTTCCAACCGCGCCTGGGGCCGCTCCGACTTTACCCTCGCTCCCGACCGCGCCTTTGGCGTCTACAGCGTCGGCGCCCAGTGCGCCTTCGCCTACGGCGCCTACTTTTTCGGCCCCGACAGCGCCCAGTTTCCAAGCCGTTGCGCTCCCCGTGCTCGCCACTTTGGCGGCACCTGCAAGCCCAGCGGTAAACACCAATATTGTCCTTCCCGCGTCTCCGGCCTATACGTGGCCCACGGCACCGAGTCTGCTCAACTTGGCGTTCCCTGCCGCTCCCGCGTTCAACTTCCCCGTCCTGAATGAGACGGCACCGCAGTTGGCCGGGGTGGCTCCGAACGCGCAGGTGCAATACGCCGAAGCGCCTTATACGTCCAACCTGCTCACCGAGACCGTAAGCTGGCTGGAAAACATCCTTACCAACGGCGGTACAGGACTTGCTCCCGCCGTCGAACTGGCGATGTATGCCCGTGGCCTGGAACGGGCAACCGTCTCACTCCTGGCCGCACGCCGAGAAGCCCTGGAGGAGTTCTCTACCCGTGGGTTTAGTCTGCCGCCCGGCGCTCTCGCGGCGCGGATGCAGCGCCTGGAGAAGGAACAGCTCAAGCAGCTTGGCGATTTCAACTCGCAGGTGTATGTGGAGCAAGCCAAACTGGCCCAGACCAATACCCACTTCGCGGTGACGAATGCCGTGGAAACTGAGCGGATGCGACTCACCTACGCGACGCAGGTGGCTGACCGGGCGCTTGAGCTGGCGAAGGCACAGATTCAGTTCGGCATTGCGCTCTATGACGCGCAGGTACACGCCTTTCAGGCGAACATTCAGGTGTACAACGCACAGGTGGAATACTACAGCGCGCAGGTGCGCGGGACCTTGGCCGTCGTCGAGGCTTACAAAACCGAGACGGAAGCCATCCAGGTGCAGATCGAAGGCGAAAAGACGACGATCAGCCTGTACCAAGCGCAGCTCCAAGCCGTGCAGATCATGGCGGATACCTACAACGCCGAACTGAACGGCGCCAAGACCGAGTTACAGATTCAGGAAACCATCGCCAACGTCTACAAGGCGCAGGTGGAGGGTTACGCGCAGGAAGTTCGGGCAAATCTGGCCGTTGTGGAGACGTACAAGTCCGAAGTGCAGGCGAACGCGGTCACGGCGGAGACTTACAAGACCCTGACCGACGCGGCCTATATCGGGACGCAGGCGCAGAAGATCGCCGCCGACGAACAGATCGAGATTTTCAAGGCAAAGATCGCTGGGTATCAGGCGAACTTGCAAGCCTACGATACCAACGTAAAGGCGTATGCGGCGCAGGCGTCCGCCATCGCCGACATTGCGCGGGCGCAGGCCGTCAACTACGACTCGTCCGTAAAGGCGTATGGCATCCAGGTGGACGCCGCCGTGGAGAACGTCAAAGCCCAAGTCGCCATCGCCGACACGACGCTGAACGCCCAGAAAACGAACATCCTGGCGCAGGTGGAAGTCGCCAAGGCGCAGGCTGATATTGTCGCCCAGATCGCCAGCATAGGCTCGCGGGCGGCGGAGGTCGGGGCGCAAATATACGGGAGCATGGCCGCGTCGGCGATGCACATTATCAGCGCGAATGCGTCCTTGCAGTCCTCGTCGGCAGATAATCTCTCAACGATGCAGAGTATTCATTGGGGAGTAAATACGAATGTGGACCTGAGCGGGGCGCTTGCTGCGACCGATATTCCGCAGGTTCCTCCCGTTGCTGCGACCTTCCCGTCATACATCACGCCTGGGACTATGGCGTAAGGAGTTACAATGGCCTCCATCCAACCGACACCAGGGCAGCCCCCCGCTGGGGCTCCCGCCTCTGCCACACCTCCGGCTCAGGCGTTCGCACCCGCAGCCTATGGCCTGGCTACGCCTGCAACTTATGCAAACCACGCCGCGCCGGTAGACATTGCGGCTCGAATCCAGCAAATAGCCCAAGCAGCGGCGATGGCTGCGCAGGCGCGGCAAGCGTCCATGCTGGCTTTCGACCAGGGGCAGACCGCGCAAGAAGGCGCAGGGCGCTTGGCGCTCGGTTATACTGGGGCTGATATTGCTCGCGCCGGAGACAGTGCGTACCAAGATAGCGGCGGGGAAGGTACGTCGCTGGCGTCGTCGTTGGCGCGAAGCACTATTGCCGGGCAACAGATGGAGAACGAAGCGGCCCTCCAGCACAACGAAGGCCAATACCAGCAAGAGCAAAACGCCATCCAGCAACAGCTTGTGCCCGAACATGCGGCCGAGTACGCCGGAATGGCGAATTACTACAAGTCGCTGGCGCCGTTGCAGCAAGCAAAAATAGGGCTAGCAGCGTCTCAAGCAGGAGCACAGGCCGCAACTGCTCAGAAAAGTGCGGCAGCCGCTAACTTACTCCAAAGGCAGGCGGCGCTCTATCCTACGCCTAAATTAGGGCTTCCCACCGCTGCGACAGGGGGCATGTAATGCCAGGGTTGCCAGGAGCGCCGGGCGTCGTCCAGCAAGGGAACTCGTTTACGAATATCCCTAACCCAACGCCTGCGTCTACGGCGGCGGGCGCAGGTATTCACCCGGCTCTTGATCCGCGTGCCGCAGCAGTCGGCGCAGCACTCGCTGGCCTGCGTGCGAACGGGATTGTTCCCGCGCAGTTACAGCCCGCTGGCGTAGGCACTGGCAACAACACAGTCTATGTTCAGGGTGGCAACAACTTCACCAACGCCGGGGCGCTGAATGCCGCTGGGGTTGTTGGGCCGTGGACTCCGCCTCCAGCTCCTGTAGTCGCGCCTTCGCCGGTCGTCCCCGCAGCCGTCCACGCTCCGGCCGCGCCGCCATCTCAAGCTCCGGCGCCGATTACACCCCAGCAGCAGGCGCAGGCAAGCCCTATCGAGACGGGTCTCAGCGGCGCATGGCACGGATTTGAAGGAGGCGTAAACTCGCTCGCTGGTGGGCTACTTTCCGCCGTCGGTCTGCCGGGAGCGGGAAACGACCTGATGGGGGTCGGGCGTGCTGCATTCCAGAAGCAGAACGCGCAGACGCAAGCCCTCCACGCCGCTACCGGCCCCGAGTCTTACATCGGCCAAGGCATCAACGCGCTGGCGAACTATCTCAACCCGATTACGGCGCCGATCTATGCGGGGATGTCTACCGCAAATGCAGCCAACGGCCGCGGCGGCATCAAGACGGTTGCAGGCTCCGCGCTGTCGGCGCTGGCCGCAGCTATTCCGGGCGAGGAGCTTCTCAGCGCCGCTGGACGACCCGCCGAATCCCTCGCGTCTGGCGCGGTTCAACGGGTAGCACAGGCGCTTGGAAAGACCGCATCGCCGCTGGCTGAAAAGATCGGTCAGGTAGGGGTCAGTTCCCTTCTGGGGGCAGGGTCGAACGCGGCTATGCAGGTGGGCCAGAACATCGCCACGCGCTCTCCAACGCTGCAAGGAGTGGCGGACGCTGCGGCTACGGGTGGATTGGCTCTGGCTAGTGGAACCTTGGCCGCGCATGCCATAGGTGCGGCTCTAGGCAAGATAGCCGGGAAGCCGGTAGAGGCCGTTCCAGGGGTTGCGCCCGAAGAACCGGAAGGGGCTGCTGGTGCTGCCGTCGAAGCCCCTATTGCGCCAGCCGCCGGTCGGAACTGGGACGCGCTGCTGACAGGCGAAGCCCCGACGGCAGCACCATCGCCGCTGGAGGAACCAGCTCAAATAAGGGCTCCTTCGGACGCATTGCTTCTGACTCACGATGGGTCAATTAAAGTACCCCCCACCGAGGAAGCACTGGGGGATACGGAACGCCAACCATTATCCGGCGCCATCTACGCAAACGATATTCAGGATCGCGCCCAACAGGCGCTCCAGCGTGATGCGGATGTGCAGAACGCTGTCAGCCAAATGGCGAAACAGTCCAAGGCATTGGCCCTCCCAGCCCCCGCTCCGTTCAGGGAAGCTGTGGGCCAGTATCAAGAGATCGGCAATATACTTCGCAACCCTACGTTGGATTCGGAAGGTATTGCGGACGCCGTTAGCCGCGCTGGGGTTAAGCCCACTTCTCTCCCGGCTAAGATAAGGAATGCTCCTAATATTATTGATGCGCTGGACTCTCATGCGGAAACAGCCAGTATCTCTCCGGAGCGGGCCACACGGCTAGAGCAGGCGGCAGCTAATGTCCGGCAGCACTTAGGGCTGCTGGCTTCCCATCAGAACACTCTTGCGGACTATCTGACCAGCCATCCCGCGCTACAGGGCGCCCCAGATAATAACGCGCTTCGGCAAGCGCATGGGGTGGCGCAATCCCTTCTCAGCGCCCCTGATAGGACTCCATCGCCGGAATTGGATGGCTTGCTCCAGCAGTACCAGCATAATCAGGACGTGCTCAACGCGCCCGCCGTGGCGCATCCAGAAGTTCAAAACGTGCTTGCTGCGGCTGGAATTAAAAACCCCATCCCGACGAGTGTAAAAAACGCTTCTGATCTCTCACAGGCGCTCACCGCCCATGCCGCTAAAAGCGCAGCCCAGTACCCGGCGCGGAGTGGGCAGTTCACACAGGCAGCCTCGTCGCTGGGGGATATGCTCGCGCAGAAACAGTCTGAGCAGGATGCGTTGGCGACGCAGATCGCCAGTCACCCTGACGCGGTAGCCAAGCCCGCGCAGGAATCCACGTTGACAGCATCCCAGGACGCGCCCACTCCTGAAACTCCGGTCCTCACGCCTACGGAGAAAGCGGCTCAGACGGGGGTAGGTGCCGAAACGCAGGGGCAGCCATTAGCGAACGAGATCATGGCGGAGAACTCGCCAGAGAAACGTGTAGCCAACGCCGCCACTCAGGTGGTGAAAAAGGCCGAAAAACAGGGGGTCGTTCAGAAGCCCGCGCCGGTTCAGCCAACGCAACTTTCGCCACAGGAACGCCTCGCGGCTGCTCACGCGGCGGTTGCTCCGTACTTACCCAACCCTAAAGAGAAATACTTCCCGGACAATACCAAGCTGCCCCCTGATATTCAGAAAGCCATCAAGGATTACGGGAAGCTCAAGCCTATTGTTGACGCGGATAAGGGATTCGCCGCCGACCCATCCTCCGGGTTTGACCGCGAGGATCGGGCTACATTAACAAAAAATAGCAAACGCCTGGATAACCTGGCGCATCTGATCGCGGCTCACCCGGCTGTTTCTGGCGCTGGCGATTTGTCCGACACGCTGGACCGCGCCGCGAGCCATGCGTCGGACAAAATGCACGGGCGTATCCATGACATACGGGAAATGACCGGATGGAACCCGCTGGACGACTCCCAAGTGAAGCGTGCCGCTATTGTGGTGCGCCGTATGTTTGGCAGCAAGGTCGGGCTCCATGTCGCGGACCTCGCCAGCAAGGGGCGCCGAGGGGAAACAGACCTCAAAGATATTTATCTCGCCTCTCACGCCCTCGGTAACGGCCTGCAAACCACCTACCATGAGGCCTGGCATATCGCCAGAGAACGGCTTCTCACCAAGTCCGAGCGGTCGATGATGGATAAGAGCATCGCGCCGGGTACGCGCCGGTTCAAGATGCTCCAGGAGTGGGGTGCGAAGCACGCGGGTCCAGCCACGCGAGAGCAGATTGAGTCCGACCCCGTGGAGCGTCCAGCGTTGTACGCCGAGGCGCTGATGACAAAGCAACTTCCTCACCCGACAGGGATGGTGGGGCGTCTGTTCGCTAAGGTCCAAGACACCCTGGACCGCATTAAATCCGGGCTGAACGGCGCAGGCTTTAACTCTACCGATGATCTGGTGCAAAAAGGCTTCGCGGGCAAGTTCAGAGACCGAGAGCCGGTCATGAGCATCCCGGATGCCAACGACCGCATCGACGCCGAACGACGGGGTGGCGTTCCGCGTGATGTGTATGAACGCGCCATGCAGGGACGCACCGACGAGCCCCCGCTCTACCCGACCTCGGATGGGGTCAATTACCACATCGCAGGCGACCGGGAAGCGCCCAAGAGTTCAATGGCGAAAGGCGTCCTCAAATGGGTAAAGGACATGGGAGAGCGTGTCGAGCCTACCTACGTCAAGGCGATGCACAATCCGGCTGTCAAGACCGTCCACGATCTCATGGTGGAACGCGGGGAAACGGCCCGCAAGACGATTGCCCAAGCAATTCATGCGGCCCCGGACTTTCTGAGCCCGCATGTTCTGGAAAACCTCAAGGGGCTTCTGCACTCTAACCGCTTGAAAAAGGCACTCATCGAGGGCGATCACCAGCGGAAGATATTCAGCCCCGAAGAACTGGCCAAACGCGGCTTATCGACAAAGGAGCGAGCCCTTTATCGGCAGTATCTGGACGGGCGCGAACCGGGGTTTCAGGCGATGTTAGGCGAGGACAAAGTACAGTCCGACCAGACGATGAATGCTTTGAAGCGCCAACAAACGGAAGCGCAGGAGCAGTTGGAGCTGCTGGCGCAACGCCGGGACGACCCTGCTACACCCGCCGATCAGCGCGAACAAATCCTTAAAACTATCCGGGATAAGCTGCTACCCATCCGGGGTGATATGAAGGCAGAGGAAAGGCGGCGAGCCCTTTACGAAGCACATATAGACCGACTGCGTAAGGAAGGATACATCCCACATCTGCGTTCCGGCAATTACATGGCGCATATCCAGAAGTGGATGCCGAAGTCTCTGAAAGAGGAAAGCGATCTGCGCGTCGCGGCGCAGACCCATACCGCCGAGAAGGCGCGTTTGGGGCAGGAGTTGGGGCTCACCCCGGAGCAGTCCGACGCGCTGTTCAAGGCCCACGGTAAGAAGCTGTCCTTGACGGCGGCTCAGGTGGGAGGCGAAGACGATCTGCAAAAAGTGCGCGAACTACTCGGCCACCATATGGCACTGGCCGACATTCCCAAGCGTCTCGCGGCTATCGCAGAGCGGCGGACCGAGGAGGGTTTCGACGATCCGCTGGTGCGCCTCCCGGACCTCTCTGCCCGAGGATTTGGAACCGCCAAAGAGGCGCAAGCGGATATGGACCGGATACTGCATCCGGCATCGCCCGAGTCTGCGGCTGCGCAGAAACTCGGAATTACCCTCAAGGACGGTGGCGTAACTTCGATGCAGCCGTTCGAGGGCGGCACGCTCAGCCCCAAGCAGATATACGACCACTTGGCCGCACTCCGGGCCGCGGGGAACGGCGCTCTTTCGCCCGAGGACGAAGCGGCGTTTCTGCGCCATGCGGGAGCCGCCCGGTCCGCCGCCATGAATGATCTGGTGAACCGTAAAGACGTGGCTGGGGAGAACGACGACCTAGTGCAAGCCCTGTCGCAGTTTACCGGCTATCATGCCCACTCCCATGCGTCGGCGATGATCTCGTCCCGGATGCAGGAGGCACTGCATAAACTCAATGACCCGCAGACCGGAGACCCTGAAGCGGCTGAGTATGTCTCTCGGTGGCTGGACGGTCTGAACAAGGCGGAAGTGTCGAAAGACCCGGTTATGAGCCGCGCCCGAGCGGCTGCCATGTACATGATCCTCGGTGGCAGACTTCCCGCCGCGCTCTACACACTGGGTTCAAACACCCAGATGACGCTGGCGCACCTTGCGCGTAACGAGAGCATTCCGGCGGCGGATATGCGCTACGCCAAGGCGCTCAAAGATACGGCCCTGCTCACTCCGAAGAAGATGCACGCTGCCGTCGCCGCTAAAAAAGGCATAGGCGGCTTGTCGGCAACGGAAACGAAGTCGCTCTATGACGCGCACCTGCGTGGTGTCACCGACGCGCAGTACGCCTACCTCCAGGACAACGCCAACCCGCATGTGCAGGGAGCAAGCGCCGTGGCGAGGCTTGGCCGGGCGACCAAGACGGCGCTTATGTCCCCGCTGGCAACGGTGGAGTCTCGGCTCCGGCAGGCTACCTATCTAGCGGCTCTGCGGCAGCACGCGGACCTACTCAAGGGCGGCAAGACGCCTCTTATGTCCGCGCTGGACCACGAAGGTAACGCGCTTCCAGCCACGGACGCCGGGGCGTATGCACGGGAGATGACGAAGCAGAGCAACCAGAGCTTTGAGCCGGAAGATCAGGCGCCGATTTTCAATATGGCGAACGGGGATGGCAAGACGCTGTTCATGTTCCAAGGGCCTATGCTCCAGATGGCCTTTACTCTTGCTCACCTGGCTCGCACCAATCCGAAGCTATTCGCCACGACAATGGCCGGTGCTACGGCGCTGGGGGGCGTCAACGCGCTCCCGATGTACAACTTGGTGAACAACATACTCGGGGGCGCTAATCAGGTGTCGGCAGAGATGGGCGGACCCGCCATCTCCAACTCGCCAAACACAGAGCTGGACAAGAAGCTGGACGAGTTGCATCCCGGCCTCGCCAGCCTCGCGCAGCACGGGCTACCAGACGAACTCATCCAGCACGTTCTCGGCAAGACCGCGCCAGATGTGGCTCCGTACTTCCAGATCGGCTCTGCTGGCGACGGCATGGCTACGGGGATTGCCAACACGCTCATCAAGGCGGCGGGTGGAACCCCAGCGGTACGCGCCGCGCCGATCCCAATTGTCTCGCTGCTGGAAGGAATAAGAGACTCGGCAGGAGCGGTTCCGAATGCGATTAGTACGGGCGATTGGAATCCTGTATTTCGCCCGGGCGCGGGGGATGCCCTCCTGAAAGCTGGATACGCCGCCGAACATGCGCTGGCTACAGGGCAACGAACCAATGTGGAAGGATCTCATCCGTACCCGGTAACTCCAGGGGAGATCCTCCAGAATGCTCTGGGGCTGAACTCCATCCAGCAGAATAATATGTTCAACACTATTGGGCAGCGCGACTACCGGGCGGGGATGCAGAAAATGGTGACTTCCGAGATGGGCACCCTCATCAAGGATGCAGCCAACGACCGCGATGCAGCCGGGATTAAAGCGGCTATCAAGCTCGGGCAGACCTGGGACGCATCGCACCCGGATGCGCCGGTTATGCTGAATGGTCAAACGATTGCCAGCGCGGAAATGGCCGCCCACGAGAACCCTGTATTGGCGCAGCTTATTCGACAGATGAAAGGCCGGCTCCCGGTGGGCCTAAAGACCTACGGCACCAATTAGCTCTGGATTATTTTAGCGGTGACACGGAAACCGAGGTAACCCGCGAGGATAAATAGGCCCAGAATTGCCCAGAACGAAGGGATCGGGCCGAAAATCATACCTAGCGTAATCCCTAACCCCGCCGCGATCACTGTAGAAACGAGCATCCATATAAATATCGCGGCGCCGAAGTCCAGCAGGTCGTTAATCGGGTCATTGTCCATTCTCCCTCCTAAATGTCATGCCAACGCGCTTTTCGCTGATATTCTTCCAAGCAGCGGAGGGCTTATGCAGATCAGCGGACAAGGTATCCAATTCACAAAGACATGGGAACAGTACGCGCCACGCCCTTACCGGGACGAGGGCGGCAACTGGACTTGGGGTTACGGCCACAAGCAGCTCCCCGGCGAACCACTCCCTGCATATGTCTCCACGCGGGACGCACTTACTATCCTGGAGCAAGATTTACACTTCGCTGAATCCGCCGTCAACCACCATGTAATTAGCCAGCTTGAACAGTACCAGTTCGATGCCTTGGTGGACTTTGTTTTCAATGTCGGCGTAGGCGCGTTTTTCGCGTCCACCCTGCTCCGCGACCTCAATGCGGATGACATGGTAGAAGCACCGGTCCAGATCAAGCGGTGGGTGTATGTCACGGTAAATGGGGAGCTCGTGCGTAGCCCAGGCCTGATTGTGCGGCGCAACGCCGAGGCCCGGCTGTTTTCCACAGGAGTATACGATGCAGCTCATTAAAACGGCGCTCACCAGCAAAGATAACGAAACCTGGGACATTGTGCGGATCGGTATGGCCGCCACGATTCTTTTCATCCTGGTCGGCAGTGTCGTGGCGATGGCGCTTCACCAGTGGGACTGGAACCCGTTGCAGCTGGGTGGGGCTACGGCGGCGGCACTGGGCGGCGGCGGCGCGGGCATTGGTATGAAAGCCAAGGACGAGCCGCTAGAGAAGCCCTCCCTACTCACAGACGCTCTTCACTCTTTATGGCCGATCTCAACAGGAGGCGAGCCGTGAGCCATATTCTTCCCTATCTTTGGTATGCGGGCTTGGTGGTTGTGTTCGCCGGAGCGTTATACCTTGTCGTGATGAACGGTGCCGCGCTGGCGCCGGTCTTTGCCTGGATCATCCAGCGCCCGTGGGTCATCGCCATCGCGCTGCTGCTGGGGATCGCCGGGTGGCTCGGTTTCGAGGACCGGCTGCTGCTGGCGCAAGTCAGCGTCGCCCAGAGCGAACTGAAAACCTGCCGAGCAGCCAACGTACAGGCCGACGGCCTTTTGAGGTCGCAAAATGCGGCCATAGAAGCACAGCATAAACGCTTGGTGGCGGCGCAGAGTGCGACCGCACAGGCCCAGAGTGCCGCGCAGGTGGTGCATACGCGCACCATCACTCTTGTCAAAACCATCCAGCTTGCTGCGGTCCCGGTGAAGTGCCACGCGGCGATTCAGTGGGCGACCGGCGAGACGCAGAGCATCGTCAAGGAGTGGGCGCATGGCAACCCGTAAAGATATTCGCTGGTGGGTTCGTCGGTGGCGGCGCTGGCCGTGGCTGTTCGCATTCGCCGCCTTGGCCGGGTGCGCCACTACGCCGCCCAGGATCGTCAAGGTGCCGGTGTATAGCTGCCCCGCGGTCGTTATCCCTCCCAAGCCGTCTATGCCTATTGCCGGAGCTACCCTGTCCACACCGCCCTCTCAAGTCATGCGCGACCTCGTGGAGTCGTTTGCGAAGATGACTGGCGACGACACTCAGCTACGCACCCTCCTGGAGCCTTATGGACATCGTTGATCGCGGCTGTGACCGTGAAGAATACCTCCGAACCGAGGCGCTGCGTATCCACGCGGAGGCTACTCGCCGCGCCGTGGAGCACCAGTGCATCGAGTGCGGAACAGACATACAGGATCGCCAACAAATTGTCCCCTTTGCGCGGCGCTGTATGCCCTGCCAACTTCACGCGGAGGCGGCTGCTCGCCGTCGAGGAGCATAGATGATACCTGGGCAACTGAACCTGCAAGTGCAAGCAGGCAATACATTTCAAAGCGTGCTCACCTGGTCTACTACGCCGGTAGGGTCCACGACCTCTACGCCGGTAGACCTCACGGGCTGTACGGCCAATATGCAGGTGCGGCAGAACTACGGCGACCCCGTCCTTCTCGCGCTGTCCAGTACCGCGCTCACCACGAATGGGTCTGGTATCACTTTAGGAGGGTCGGCGGGGACGATTACTATTAACATCACTCCCTTGGACGCGGCGGCGCTCATAAGCGGTATCTATGATCTGGAAATCCAGTTTTCGGACGGAAGCATCCAGACGCCCGTAGCCGGAGCAGTGATTGTCTCCCCAGAGGTGACGGTGTGGCCGTAAGCAGCAGCCTCGCTACCCCAACAATTATCCAAACGGCGGGTACTACCGCCGTCGTGGAGGAGAGCGCCCAGACCGTTTCTCTGGTGTCGTCTGGGTCGGCGGCTTCGCCCACGGCACTCATAGCGACTAGCGCCCCCAACAGTACCAATGTGGTTCAGACGAGCGCAACTACGGCGGCTATTACTACGCAACAGGCATCTCCAGCGCAGGTGCTAAAGGTCACTGAGCAGCAGGCCGCTATCACTTCCACGGCACCGGGGACAGTAGAGGTTGTAACTGCGGCGATGCAAGGCCCTCCCGGCCCCGGTGTACCGATAGTGTCAGCGGTTGCGGGAGGAACCGTAAGCGCCAATACCGCCGTCGCCCTCGTCAATGGCCAAGCAGTAAGCGCCCAGAGCGGCGACCTGTCCCAGGTTGGGAATGTGGTAGGGATCGCCCTAAATGGCGGACAAGCAGGAGCGGTTATTGATATACAGCAAGTAGGGGAAATGACATTGTCGTCGTGGAATTGGGCGTTAGGACAGCCGGTATTTGTGGGGCCGAGCGGTCCTCTGACACAGATTCCACCAACGTCCGGCTATGCACAGATCGTAGGTATCCCCGTCTCGGCTACGGTTCTGTCGGTCGGATTATTGCCCCCAGTTGGTATCGCGTAGGAGTAGGACATGGCGACAAATAGATACTTGGCATGGCTGAATAATATGTATCAGATGGTAGTTCCTGCGGTTCTAGGTGGAGCGGGAAGCGCGGGCCAAATCCCCGCCCTCAACGCGAACGGCCAACTAGACGTAAGCATGATGCCCAACGGAATTGGCCACGCAACAGTGGTTCTTACTACCGCCGTGGCCATCAGCGCGGGGAACCTAGTCAACATAGAGTCCGGCACCGTAAAACTGGCGGACTGTTCCACTGGGCTTAAAGCTAACGGGTGGGTGGACGCCGCCTTTGCATCCGGGGTGTCAGCTACTGTGTACCGGGGGAGCGGCGTGATAACCACTACGGGCCTTACCGTCGGCGAAGCATGGCTGGGCCAGGCAGGCGCCGTGTTAGCCGCTCCCCCCACCACTGCGGGCTATCTGGCGCAAAACGTCGGTGTAGCCACGTCGGCCACTGCGCTCCAGTTCACCGCCCAGGATATTCCAGTAGTGGTAGCCTAGCATGGGACTCCCGCTGCTTCTTACTTGGCTAAACAACACCTATCAGGGCCTGCGCCCGGTTCAGGTGTCTGCTGGCTCCGGGAGCGCCGAGCAGGTCGTGGCGCTCAATGCAGGTGGTCAGGTGGACGACTCGATGCTGACGGCACTGATCGCTAGCGTGCAAGCTGGCATTCAAAACAGCCAAGCAGAGATTTATTGCGGGAATGCTTTTACTGAGGATACGCCGCAGGATACGGTTATAGACGGGGGGAACGCGACGACCGTTTATGGGCCTTTTGACCTTATAAGCGGAGGGTATGCCTAATGGGAACCAAGTTTCAGCCTCGGGCCGACACAGGCGCGAATTGGACAAGCGCCAACCCGGTTTTACTCGCCAATGAGCTGGCGCTCGACACGACAGCTAAGCAATTCAAGGTGGGGGACGGCACCTCAGCTTGGACGGCGCTTCCTTATCTTATGCTGAACACTGGACTGGCTAATACCTGGACTGCCGAGCAGACCTTTGACGCAACCATCGCTCAGACCCCCGGACAGGGCGCGAACAACGAGACGCCATTCCTGCAAGCCTCCGATCTGGTCAGCGATTACGTTGTGTCCGGTTTACTGACTCCCGTACCGTCTAGTGCGTCTCTAACCGGCACACTGGCGGCAGGCACGGCTTACGTTCTGGGGCAGCGCACCGTATTGCAGGCTGCCGTTGCCTATACCTATGCGGCTTCGTCTGATACCTATGTTGACCTGTCCTATTCGGGGGTGCTGACTTACTCGGCGGTGGCGAATGGCGCGACGGCTCCGGCTGTGGCGGCTGACTCGTTGCGGCTGGAGAAGGTGGTGACGAGTAGCACGGCGATTACGAGCGTCACGCAGCTTGCCAACACGTCGCCGCTCTTGAGCTCGACGATTGTTGATGCGCTGGGGTACACACCGGCGAATCCGGGCAATACGGCGGGGTATACGTGGGCAGGCAATCAGATTATTCCTGCTATTGCTTTTCAAGGGTATAACGGCGGTAGCAATGGAGGAATATCAATATCCCCGACGGTCACCACATCAACAACTGGCGGTAGTATTGCTGCGAGCACAACTACATACTATTTGGTTGCGCCTGTTTATGAGGCAGGACCGAGTGTAGCGCCAAAGGGGCTCGCCTCAGAGGTTATAGGGACATCGGTAACGACGGGGTCGTCCACCTCCACCAATAGCAACGCCCTTACATGGGGCGCGCAAAGCGGCGCGGTAAGCTATAACGTATACTCTTGTTCTTCTGGTGAATTACAAGACTATGCCTTAATTGGAAATACGACTTCGACCAGTTTCACCGATACGGGTATCACAGGAAGCGGTTTGTATCCGGGTATAGTCAATTCTTATTTTCAAAATTTGCCGCTATCTAATGTCGTAGCGGATATCGCCAATGGTTGGAATCCCGCAAGCCAAACTTATAAAATACCAGTTACCGGCTGGTATTCAGTTGTCACCAATCTACGCGTGGCTGACGGAACTACCGGTGGGCTATCGTGCTCAATAAATGCCCACAATCAAATTGTTGATGCGCCTTCAAATCATTGGTTCGTCACAGCGCAAGTGGCCAGCGGGCAAACCGCCAGAAATGGGGGGATTAACGCCAAGCTTTCCTATTATACCGCAGGGACGGAATTGTACATTGTTGCCGGTGCGGGCGCGCCAGTTAATTCTATGGCGTTATTCCTAAGCGTTGCGTTTCTAGGGAGCTGATGATGGACTATAACGCTTGCATCAAATACTTATTTCCAGAGGCGACGCCGATTGCCGATTACGCTCTTGCTGTCCCACTGACCGGGAAGCCCGAGATAACGGTATGGAATACCGGAAAGCTCGGCCCGCAGCCAACCGTTGCCCAGCTTGAGGCGGCGTGGCCCGCGGCCCAGCTTCAAGCGGTGCAGACCATCCAGAAAGCCATTGTCACAAAGTCCTGCGTATCCGCGATGACGGGCGGCTTCCTATCCTCGGCGCTGGGTTCGGCCCGCACCTACCCCTCCACCCTCACCGATCAGCATAACCTTTCCGGGTCTGTGATTGCATCCCTACTGCCTAATCTGCCATCCGGCTGGACTACATCCTTCTGGTGCATGGACTCGACCGGCGCATGGGCATTTACACCTCACACGGCGGCGCAGATTCAACAGGTAGGCATGGACGGGAAAGCGTGGATTACGGCGCAACAGGAAAAGCTCGCCTCGTTAAATGCACAGATCGAAGTGGCGACGACTGTTTCAGCGGTTCAATCGGTTATATGGAGTTGACATGACCCTCCCGCACTGGCTCATCGGAGACGCCGTAGGACTGGACGAGCTGGGCAACGCGGTCCTGCTCGACGGCGACGCGCATGAAACCATCAGCGCCCACTGCGGCGCCCAGATCGACCTCGCGCAGTCCTGTCTTTTCTGCTCGGTCGTCTGTCTGATTCTCGGATTCTTCTTTACCAACCACTGCGCCCGCGCATGGACGGCGGAACGGCCAATGGTCGAAGCCTCCGCGCCTCTGCCGGGCGCACACGACGCCAACCAGGGGTAGCTATGGCCGATTTGGACTCCCGTGTGACCATCATCGAGGCCCGCATCGCCGACCTCACCGACCGCCATGCGCGAAGCGAAGCTGCAATGCAGATGATGGAGGCAAACGTGCGCGACATGCGCGAAGACATGAATGACGGGATCGGGATGCTGAAGGATATGGTTTCCAGCCAGATGAACGGCGCCATGAACCTATGGCCCCCGGACGCGGTGCGAGCAACCCAAAAGGCGCACTCCGTCCTGGGAGTATGGATTGGAATATCAGGCACCTTGTTGCTGGCCCTCGTCACTGTGATCGCAGCATCGCATCATCTATTCCAATGAGCGCCCCCGAAGGGAAACTGCCGCTCCACGAGCGCCTGGCGGAAGGTGTAAAGAACGCGGTTTCGTCCTGGGCGTTCTTCGGCCTCCTCAACGCCGCATCCGCGTCGTATATCCTGTACCAGGAGTTCGGGGCGAACCCGTTTGATAAGTACCCGTTCACTTTCATGAACCTGATTCTGGCGATTCTCACCTTCGATCTTGAGATCCTTATTATGATCGCCCAACGTGCGGCGGAACGTGTAGCCAGGCGGCAGGAATTTTACGCTCTAAGCATAGCCGAGGCCGATCTTGAGCTGGCCCGCAATACGGTAGCCGTACTTTCTACCCTCAAGGAAATGCAAGAGGCTGGAACCGGGCGCGATATGATCCTGCACGACCTCATCGAGCGACTGGATAGGAACGAAGGCGCTCAGACTGATATGATTAGAGAGCTGCGCGAACGCATAGCGGTAATCGCTGGCGCGTCTACGCGCTGTCTACAGGGCTACTACGACTAGCGTGTAAACAAGGGATTAGACACGCTCGTTTTAGTCGGTTTCGGTAGACAGTAACTAGCTTTTCTTATCCTTTTCAACTACTTATACAGGTCATACGCATGAATATGGAACATGCGTAGGGCCTGCAAATACAGGGGCTCCAGGGCCTTGTCTACAGGGTGTCTACACTCTGGATATTTTTCTGCCCACGGGATTGACGCTGCGTTCCTTCCGCGCCTTGATATACCGCTCTGTCATCGCCGCCGTTTTATGGCCAAGCAGGGCCTGAATGTCGGCGCGATTCGATGCTCCTAATTCCATATCAGTAGCAGCCTTGGCGCGAATATCATGAAAATGAACGTCTGGGAGTCCTGCGGCAGTGCGAAACGCAGCAAAGGACCGGCTGAATGACTGGACGCTATAGGGCTGCTCAAAGCGGTTGAGAATAATGTAGTCGCTGTCGCTACGCTTCACGGCATCCAGGACGCTCTGAATCGCATCGTCGATCACTACCTTCACCACCACCTGCGTTTTCTGCTGGACGAACCGTAGGTGTCCCTCTTGGACGTGGCTCCAGCATAGACCGAGCACGTCGCCTTCACGCTGTGCGGTGTAGTACGCGAGGAGTATGGCCGTCTGCGTAGCCGGGTTCGAGGCCGCGAGGAGGCGACGCAGCTCGGCGTCGGTCACGTAGCGCGTGCGAGCCCGCTCCCGGTGCTTCTCCACCCCGAGGGCTGGATTTGAAATAAGATAACCCCATCTGATCGCCTTAGTAAGTACGTGGCTGAGAAGCGCGATCTCTCGGTTGGCCGATACCGGCTTGGTATGCTGGTCCAGGTATTGACCGACGTGCGTGCCGGTAATGGCCTTCACGGGCATCTTCCCGAAAACGTCCGTCAGCCGTGCCGCTTGGTATTTCTGGGTGTACTGAGTATTTTTGGATTTGCTGGGCATCACTTCGCGCAGGTAGCGTTCCATCACGTCGGAGAAGGTGACTACGCCGGACTGGGAGCGGGGCGCTCCGTCTGCTTCAATTCGTGCCCACTGGCGCAGCGCCTCTCTCAGGTCGGTGGACAGGCGTATCCAGCGCCGGGGAGGCGGCGTGACGTAGAAATAGGCCCCATGCTTGAGATGGAGCCTTGGAGGGAGGGTTCGCAAATCATCTCCTGAGCTTACTAAAGTCGGGTGCTAGAGCGGCTTCTGGCTTAGAAGCGACCCCTATCGCACTTTCCAGGTCCGACAGGAGCAGAAACCGCTCTCGGCCTGCCCGCTTCGGCACCAGACCGAGGGACTTCATCCGCGCCGACGCGGTTCTCCACGTTGGCGCTCCCATTATGGCACAGATTTGCTCCTTGTTGAGTATCATCGTTGTCTCCAGTCCAACGGTCGTCGGCGCCGATTCCGGTCTGCCAACTGGTAAGTAACATCAGCGCGTTGCAGGCCGCATGGGCCAAGTGGGGCAGCCCGCTCTCCTCGTCGTAATCAGTACCCATCTGGTGCGCGGCTAAGTGACGGAGCAGCGCCGCAACCATGCGGCCGTGGTCCATCCCTTTGCGCCAGTTGTGGGCCGCATACTTATTTGCCCCGTAGGTAAGAACCTGCGCCACGGAGATCAGGGCCTCTGGGGGTAACAGGTCCATGCGTGGCTTGCCTTGGTCGTTCTTTACTCCTTCCATCGGTCGCTCCTATGCAAACGCTGCTTGATCCTGGCTGGGATGCGCGGCAGCGCAAAGAAGGCCACGTAGCTATCAAAGTCCCCGTCGAACTCGCCGATCACCGCGATCCCTTCGCAGGTGAGCAGCAAGCATTTCCCATGAGGACGGCAGTCTGAGCTAAGCTCCAGCCAGTTGGGTTCCATTGCGGTCGTAACGGCCCGGCTATCCATCCTCTAACCCCGGCGTCATCATCAGCCGTTCAATCTCCGCCAATGCGCACTCGTAATGCGCTGGTCCCCACTTCCAGCATTCGTCGCTGTGGGTGCCGATGCGGTCTCGGCGATTCTGTTCCCATTGGAGCATCCTCGTCAGCCGGTCACACTCGGCCTGGAGGGCGGCGTTCTCGGCTTCGAGTTCGGTAACGTCGCCCGCCGCGCACCATTCGCCCTCGTCGTCATACCCGCGAGGAGTTGCGTCGTCCCCTATGCTCCACCGTTGTAGTTTCATTTTTCACCATTCCTATTTATCCACCTGCGGAGCGCATCTTCATGGCTGTTTCCTTTAACCATAACCACGCCTCCGCTGAGATTTATCTTTACTGGATACCGCTTGGTTAGCCCAAGCGCGTCTCTTATCTTTTCTACGCCAAGCTGTGCAATCGCCGCACAGGAGGCATACACCAGCGCCCCGTCTTTATAACCAACTACCTCTTGCCCGTACCTATTCATCCCTCATCCTCCATTCCGTCGCCCTCGGTGATTTCAAGGACTTTCTGGCCGATGATTTTGCCGTGGATGCTTTCCATGTATAGATTCGGCGGAATTGGAACCATAAACCCGTTCTCAACAAGGTAATACTTGGCCCATACCTTCCGCTTTTCCTCCGGCACGTTTTCCAGTTCCGACGGTGCAAGAACATTTGCGGCGGGTGTCGCAGGATCGCCACTAAGCTCTTCTACAACAATGCGCCCGTCGCTAAGTGGGCCGATATAACGCACCACTTCTCCACTGTGCCGGTTCCGCATCGGCTTCTTCACATCCAGCGCTGGTTTAATGAGTTTGGCGCGTTCCAGCTCTTTTGCGAGGATCACGGTCAAATTTTTGCTATTACCACCAGGGGACCGAACGTAGGCATCCCCATCTTGATCGATTTGATCGATACACCCCGTGCATTGAATTTTGTCACCAGCCTTGAATTTGCTCATTTCAAATCTCCTTAAAGTTATGCCCGGATTACGCGCCGGGTCGCGGCCATCTCACCCCACGGTACTGCGACAACTCAAGAAGAGTGTGGGGCGATGACTGGCTCCGTTACGCACGGTGGCCTGGCGCCATGGCACATCAAATTGTCCAGCCTTTGCACTTTTTGCGATGGTTCACTCATGCTATTCTTCCAAGCGAAATATAGTGATGCTCGCGTTGTACATACCGCAGCGGCAACGGTTCGCCTTTGTACTCTCCGCGTTCCGTTACTTCTATCTTGCGAAACTGACGCGGGAGCCGGTACGCTCGTACCTTTCGTCCCGACGCACCCACGATTCGGTCCTCCGCCGCTTCGCCGCTCATCACCAGGGTCATGACCGAGTTGTGGGCGGCAGCGAAACTTATATGCAGGGCGGTTGCAATCTGTGCAATCTCCATAGGTTCGGCGGTAAGTAGCGCCGCCAGGCGCTTCGTGACTGTGGATCGTTCAAATGCCATCTCATTCTCCTATGCCGCCGTCTTGGCGTCCTCTACTACGGTGAGGTACAACTTGCGCCACTTGGCGCAAGCCCAATCTGCATTGATTTGTAGCCAGTCGCAGAGGGCCAGCATTCCTCCCTCTGGCTGGAAATACGCCAAGCTCTGCTGCGTCAGCGAGTCGTGCGCGGCTCGGTGCAAAATCGCCAGGAGCAACCGGCGCTCTCCACTGTCCGCCAACTCGGACGCTTCCGTGAGCAGTTGCCGGTATAGCTCCGGTGCGTAGGCGCTCATCTCGTTCCGGCACGCGCCCTCCGCAACGGCGATGTACAGCCGATGCACCCGCGTTACCGGGTGAAGGTCCGGGATAATCGGCACCCGGATCGCACCTACTTCTTGAAGCATCCCAGCGTCCACCAGGCGCTGGATATGGCGCCCGATACTGGTGGGGCGCACCCCTGTCCGGGCGGCCAGAAACAAGGGAGTAACCGGCACGTCGGCCTCCAGCGCAGCCATGTAAATCTTCCCCCGGTCTGAGTCGTTCGCTGGAAGGTCAGTCCGAGCCATTGACGGCCTCCGGGCTCGCCGCCGAGGTGGCTATCTCGGCGATGGCTGCCGTCATGCGCAGCCCCTGGACCGTGGTGTCGATACTCCAGACGGTGGTGGGGACTTGCGGCAGCGCGATGGGGTTGGCAACCCCGGACATCATGTTGTAGTTGGTGCGGCGGAGCAGCGCGTTTTTCTCCAGGAGCTGACGCCTTATATTCCCGGAATCGTACTGGCGCTCGCCACACCACTTGTAGAAGTCGGCCTCGGAGATAATCAGCCTTCGCGTGTGGGAGATAACGCCGGTGCCGTGATTCTCGCTGCGGATGACAATGCCATTGGCTCCCACATTGAGGCCGTTGATGGTCCACCGCGTGCGGCCCTCGCCCTTGGTCTCTTGGAGCGCGACGTGCTGGCTTGCCCTGTCGGTCACGTACTGGCTGAGGACCGACTGCGGGTTGATCTGGGACTCCTGCGCTTCGCCCAAGGCGGCGAGAACGGTGTTGTTCATCCACTGGCGCAGCCCTTCGGGGTCTTGCACTTTGAACAAGCCCAGCTTCTCGGTAGCGGTCATGACGACGTTCGCCATCGCCACCAACGCGATCCAGAACCGGCTCTGCCCTTCCAGGTCTGCATTGCCCTCGATCTGTAACTCTTTGCGTATCCACTTCGAGGACGCTCTGATGGCTTCTTCCAACTGGGGGACGTGGTTGACGATGTATTCGACCCACGGGATACCGGCAGTCCCGAACTCTTTCTGGACACCCAAGGCCACTTCTCCCATGCGCCCATCCGCGACCAGCGCGGAAGGTCGCAGATGCACTTCGAGTAGGCGGGCGCGGCGGGCGTTGGAATCCTTCTCCACCAGGTCCAGCTTGGTGGTGATGGTCTGGTTCGCGCTGGCTATGCAGATCGTGGACCAGCGAGCACCGGAGTGAATCAGCTCGGAGCGACCGTTCAGCCGGTGCTTGCCGGAGCCGGAACTGACCCCCATCAGCACGTCGGAGAGCTTCTGAGGGGACATGAGGCCAATCTCATCGATGGTCACGGGGAGCGCGTTGTGCATCTGGATCAGCGCCATCAAACTGTTGAGGGTGCTGGCCTCCTTGAACATAGTTTCCTCGGGTACGCCATAGATGCTGGCGATGACGCTCAGGATCGTGGTCTTGCCCGCACCCGCAGGCCCAACGAATACCACCGTGGCTCCGCTATACCCGCTCAGACGCATCAGAGGGGCCATGAAGCCCAGCAGAACCCCAAACGCATGAGGAAAACTCTCACCCAAGGGCGCTACGGTCTTTTTCCAGTTTTCCAGCGACCCTACTGCGCGGAAGTGCTCGGCGTATTCCTTCGCCCCTTTGGAATACACGACGGGGGTGTTCCCCACCGAGGTATAGGACTGCGTGCCGACCACAAACGGCCTCTCGGAGTTAGCGTCAGTCAGATCAACGGGAGGCTGCCACCCTAGGTGCGCGGCTTGCACGGTCGAGTCCAGAGACTTCTGTAGCGCCGCTACATACTCGCCTAAGTATTTGCTCATCGCGGTATCCTTTAGTTCAGCTACGCCCGCGCCGTAAAGCACGGAACGTAGCGCGGAAAGTTCACCCAGCGTGGACATGGGCACAAACACCGCGTGCCAGCCGTCTCGTGGGACTCGAATCATGATCTTTACGGTGTAGGAGCGGCCCAGGTCCGTCGGCAGGTACTCCAGTGCGACCGGGATAACTTCGCAACTGGCGATCCGTTGCGGGCCGTCGTCGTTGATGTAACCAATGGCGCCATCTCCGAACCGGACATACTTCTCGGGCATCCCTACGGGAACAACGAAGGGGTATTCGCTCTCGGCCTGTACGGTAGCTTCCCGAAGTAACACCTGTGGTTCAAGCTGACCCAGTATGATCGGAGACCGCACTGCCTGGGAGCACCCAGCGCAGCCGTCAGGACGCAGCGAACGGAACTTCTCGCAGGTGGTCGGCCCACTGGCCTTGGACGCCTGTTCCAGCTTCCGCAGCGTCTCGGACTCGCTGTACCCTGCGTACTGCTCTGACCACTCCACGGCAGCCTGATCGGGCTCGACGCAGTGGGCTAGAACCCCCAGCGCGGCATACCAAAGAGGCTCATCAACCTCTTGCTGGTTATCCCGAATCCACTGCATCTGAGCACACTGTTTCGCTACCTGACTTGCATATTTCGGCGTTTCCGGGAGCATCTGGCCGAACGCAGCATTCACTCCCAAAGCCCGATTCGCGCTTGGGGCGCTGTACACCTTTAGCGTTGTATCCGATGGAACATAAGCCGCGTCGATGATGGCACGGAACTGGACGGAATCAAGCAGGTCAACGCCCTCGGTGACAGCGCGGACTTCCTTGCCGTTCTTGTTGTTGCGGGTCCCCACCGGACGCAGGATGCTGGCAATATCGCCAGTTCGGGTAGGGTCTGCCTGCAATCCATGCTGAACGCAGAGCGATTTGATTTTGCCCGCGTATTCTACCCAGGTGGCTGCTCGAATGGGGCGCTGCATGACCCAGTAGGCGTGCAGTCCGTTCCCAGAAAACACAAGGAACGGCAGAGGTGCGCCGATGGCAGCGCAGAAATCGTGAAGGGCCGCTCCGGCCTGCTTAACTGTGGCGTAGGGCTTCGTCTCGCCCACATCCATATCCAGCCAGAAAGATCGTGCGCCGACGGCGTTTTGGGCGGTGCGTCGTTCAGCTCCAAAAGAAGCGCAAGCGTGATAGACGGCAACTTCGGGGCTACGCGGTAATAACGCATAATCGGCCATCTCCGTAAATGATTGAAACCAGCGGTGAATCATCCCCCCTGGGGACAGTACACCGATTGCTCGAAGCCCCTGCGAGGGGAGCACCAGAGCGAAGAAATCTTGGGTACGCATCAATTGCCTCCAGAAGGGTAGTCGCAGAGCAGCGACCACCCACTACCCTACTCTCCGTAAACTGCGATTCTGGCAATTCGAGGCCTCTCTACCGGAGGCACCACGTCTTTCAGAGGGAGGCGACCCGCTTGGATCGCTTCCTCTAACTTCATGACGAGGGCTGCGGCTTTGGGCGGCAAATGCGCAGCGTCCCGCCACGAGTACAGCGTGGGCCGGGAAACCCCGGCCAGACGGGACATATCCGTAAGATTAAGACGGGCGCGGTTCATGGCAACCGACAAATCAGTTCCGCTGATCTCAGTCATCGAACTGATCCAAAGCGCCCATCACGGCAGCGGCCAGCGCATCGCCAGGGACGGAGGGAGGAGGCATGATCTCTCCGCCAGCCGGGGCGATAGGCTTCGGGGCCGTCTGAGCACCAAACGCCGCCGTCACCACGTTGGACTGAGGAGCGGCGGGTTGGGGCGCACCGAACCCGACAGGAGCGGATGCAGGCTGGGGCGCACCGAAACCGGGAGGCGTCGCTGTGGCACCGAAGGTAGGGGCCGCAGTAGGAGCCTGTGCAGCCTGTTGCGCTTGTAGGGCCTGTGCAGCCTGTTGCGCTTGTAGGGCCTGTGCAGCCTGCTGGGCAGCGAGATGGGACGCAAGCTGTGCCTGCGCTTCTGCTTCCGCTTGGGCCTTCGCCTGAGCGGCGGCCTGGGCCACGTAATCCGGGATCGGTGGCATCGTGGGTGCCGCAAGCTGCGCGGGGCGAGTGACGGCCCCTACGATGGTGGGGATCATCGGATCAGCCAAGCGTTCGGTGGCCTTCTCCATCTCCGCCTGGGTGAGGAACCGCGCCACGTTGAACAGCAGCCGAGGATAATCTGCCGTAGTATCGAAGCTGATCGAGGTCTCCACCATGTGCGCCGGGACGCCGCGCTGACTCAGCATGTTGATGTACTGCGCCAAAGGCTTGAGGCTGGCTGCGGGGACGGAGAGCAAATAGAGCTCGCCGTCGATGGCCGAGGAAGCGACGATGGCCAGCTTCTTGGTATCCGCACAGGCTTTGATCTGCTTGCCAGCCGGGGTGAGCTTGCTCCCCCACTGATTCATGGGGCAGCTTGCACACGCGGTAGCCTGCGGCGCCGGAACGCCAAAGTCCGGCGTAACACCGTCCGAACTGGAACAGTCCGGCGCTTCGGCGTCACCTGGATTCCACGCTTTCATATAGAACGCCTTGCTGATGCCCTGATTCGCGGAGAGCAGCACGGCGGGGAGGCTGGTGGCGTCGAGCACCGTCTCGGTGTCGCCCTGCACGATGCGGAAGCGGCTGGCCTTGAGGCTAATGCGGCTAAACCCGACGCTGATGCCTGCGGACATGGCCTGATTGGCGGCTGCGGCCTGCGCGGCTGCGGCCTGGATGTGAGCGGGCACGTTGCTGAGAACTACGATGTCGTTGTTCATTTTTAATCTCCAGATTTATGAGTGAACTGCATGGTTTAGTTAAGGTGTTTCTTTACGCTCTCCGAACGCTGACCTCCTTGCGGGTTGTATAGCTGACCCCAGGCGGTACGAGTCCTTCGTGAGCGGCCATGTACTCCCTGACACGGGATTTGTTGATCGCTTTGTTGAGCAGCGAAAAATCCGAGGTCGTAGTCAGATACGACTCGATCTGTTCCCAGTCCTCGACGCCCACAAACTCTTTGGTCGCCAAGAACGCGGCACCGACGCCTTTCTTGGCTAGCTTGTCCACGCCCAGCTCGTCCATAGCGAGTAAGAGTTGGCCTTCGACCATCTCCATCGCGTCTTTGATCTTGGCGACCTTCCCCTTGACAGAGGCTTCCAGTTCATCCTTTTTGTCACGAAGCTGGATGTACATCTCAATCAACTCCTCGACAGAATGCTTTGGCTTTACTACGGCTAACTCAGTCATTTCATTTTCCTCCTTTGAACATATCGAACAGGATGCCTTGCATTGAACTCTTGTCGGCAAGGCACTTGAACATCTGACGCTCCAGTGCGGTAGCGTGCAGGTGTACAATCGTGGTGTTTCGCTTCTGGCCCGGACGGTTAATGCGGGCGCAGGCTTGCTGGTAAATCTCGTTGCTGTTGACCGGCGCGAACCAGACAATTGTAGCGGCCTCGGTAAGTGTCAGGCCGTGGCTCATAGTCTGGGGATGGGCGAGCAATACATGCGGCGCGTCCGTCGTCTGAAAGTTGCGGAAAATCTCATCCCGCTGCATCTTACTGACGGCGCCATCCACAATCGCCGTATCCCAGTGGTCCTTCAAAGCGTCGTAGACGTGGTTCAACGCCCCGGTAAGGGGGACGAATACGATCACCTTCGCCGGTGCTTCCTCGATGATCTCTTTCAGGGCTGTGATACGCGGCGCGGCCCCTACCAAGATATGAGCGCCGTCCTGGTCATACACCACACCACAACAGACCTGGATCAGCTTCATGGCGGCGACGCCCTCATTGGCCGCGATAATCTGGCTGCCGTTAATCTCCGCCGCCAACTCGTCCTGCACCTTCTTGTAGGCTTTCGCCTGTTCAGGCGTCAGCTCTACCTGCCGGTCCACCGTAATGGTGTCGGGCAACTCGACGCACTGGTCACGGCTGTACCGGATAGCAGGTTGCAGCGCCGCGGCCACCTTCGCGGGCGCGTCCGGCTGCGGAAGCCATTTGAACTGATTAAGCTGGTACATCACCTGGGAGCACCAAGACCCAAAATGCTTGGAAACGAGGCCCGGAGAAACGAGCCGCGCAAGCGCCCAGGCGTCCTCCGGGCTGTTCGCCATAGGGGAACCAGTGAGCAGCCACGCCCACAGAGAAGGCTTTTTGAGCACCGCATTCAGTGCCTTCCATAACTGGCTCTGGGCGTTCTTGTAGCTCGTGCATTCATCCACGATCAGAAGATCCACGTCGGAGCGAAAATGCTCCTGAACAATCTTTAGGCCGTGGTGGTTCACGATGTAGAAGTCGTGCTCCTCGGCCATCAGCTCCAGGCGCTTTTTGCGCGTACCGTGGACCACAGCTACGCTGGCGCGGGGCAGAATGCGGAAAATCTCGTCAGCCCAGACCGGCTCCAGTGTAGACAGCGGCGAGAGAATCACGACGCGCCGCACCTTGCCAGTGCGCCGAAGCCAGTCCGCAGCGTAGATCACCGATGCCGTTTTCATCGTCCCCATGTCGTTCAGGACAAACCCGCGCTGGTGCATAGAACAGAACGCCGCCGTGAGCTTTTGGTGGGGGTACGGCGTGTATTTGCCCGGCCAATCGTAGTAACTCAGAATCGGCGCAGGGGCGGCCAATCCGAGGTTACGCAGTACCTTGGTTTCTTCCTGCCGATGCGGTACGGCGACGAACTGGCCTTGCGGCAGATCGAGGACTTTTGCGCCCGGTATGACCCCCGTGATCCGAGTCGGGTCGCGCAAACGGTAAAGCAGAGCTTTTTTCTCCGCGAGTACAAGCATGATATATAGTCTCCAGTTGAGTGAGGTCATCCGGTGCTGCGACGACTGCGGCGATGCCCGCCGCGTCCTCGATGCCCAGAAGCTGTGCTTCTTGCCGAGCGGAGGTATTGTTCCGTTTGCCTGGGGCTTTAGCCTCTATACCGACAAACATTCCAATCTCCAGCCCTACCATCTCGGCGGTTATTTTTGTGGGGTGACAGACGATGAAGTCTGGTATCCCGTGTACTCCAAATCCGTTGGAGACTGGCAAAAAATACCAGCACCCCCGGTCCTGCAACCACTCTTTGATCGTATCCTTTACGCTCCCCTCCGGGGTGCTCAAGCCTTCACTCCGAAGCAGCTTGCGCCCCCGGTGTCCGTATCGTCCCGGTTTACGCCTACGAGGTTGGCCCCGTCCAATTTAGCGCCGCGCCACGAGACGCACCCCATATACGAGTCGTGGAAATCGCCGCCCGAAGCGTCAGCACCCGCGAGGTTTACGCCATCCCAATGAGAGTAAGCGGCGTCGATGCCGCGCAGGTCCGCGCCCCGGAAACTGGAATCCTTTATAGAGGCGCGTTCCAAGGACGCGCCGGGCATAACAGCGCCGTCCAACAGACACTCATCCAAGTGGCATGCCGCCATTTTCACGCCCAACAATATGATCCCCCGCAAGTCCTCTCCCTGTAATGCTATCCCGGAAAGGTCCACGCCTGTTAGGGCCAGATGTTGTAAGCCTTCGCGCAGCGTAGGAGCCTCGAACCTGAGGGCGACGTTGCCGCTCGTGTCGTACAGCGTATGGGTTACTACGACTTCATTCGTCTCCATCACTTGTCTCCTTCGCATTTATGCTGCTTGAACAGGGGGCACCATCCGCATAAGCGGTTGGGGGTTTTCGGCCAATTATTCGTGCGGTTGGCCTCTTGCATCCGTTCCACCCGAGGGATGAAGTCGGCCCAGATATCGGGGGCGCAGTCGGCTTCAAAGACTTCGGAGTCCTCGGCGCCGTCTTTCGTCCAGATGAACTGCGTCGTAACGGACTTGAGGCCCGGCGAGCGCAGAAACGAGGAAGCGGCAAACAATTTGAGCTGGTCCCAGTCGGGGTTGCGTTTTCCGGTCTTGTAGTCCAGCACCATCGCCTTGGTGTTACCGACCACGGCCACATCCAGGATCACCCGCACCCAGACGTTTTTATCGAACCACCCGGTCTGCGCGAAGTCCCGCGTAAACGCCCACTGGCACTCAGTCAGTACTTCGTGGCCGCGCAGCTTCGCCGCGTCGAATACTTGGCACAGGGGCTCTAGGTGCGCTAGGAGCGGAGGGAGGGGCTTGCCTTCCTTGACGCGCAGCTCCAGGTCTTTATGGGCGCGTGATCCCGCTTCCATCGCCTCACTGGGCGCTTCCTTCACGTCTTTCAGGACGTTCAGGTGATAGAACTTCTTCGGGCATTCCTCGAAGCATTTGAGGCGGCTGTAGCTCCATGCGAGGTCAGCCATCGGAAAGGCCCGGAATTACGCCGTCAGTGTTGGCGGCGATTGTCGCAAGCTGGCCCGCGTCCTCGGCGATGGCTACCAGCTCATTGGCGGTCTGCGCCATGATGAGTAGGAGCGCCCCCATATCCTCCCCGGTGGGCGCAATCACCATGCGCCCCATGTCCCCCGGCGATCCGACAAAGACCGCGATGGCGGTCGCCCCTTGCGCCTGCACTCCACGGATGAACTGATGCACGTCGTCAGCTTGGCTCACTTTGAATACTCCCTTGCGTAACCGCCCTCGGCATTCAAAGGCAAGCCGACCGCCCATTCTGGTGCTACTCTCATCTGATCCAGCATCCAGGCCAGAGCCTCGTCGGCCTCCTGTTCCGGCACCACGGCCACGATCTCATCGTGGGTCATCGTGGCGACCCGATACCGCTTACTGATGGCGAGCATCTGGTCCGAAACGATGATGCGGGCCAAACTCTGGGTAACATTCTCGACGTTTTTGCCTCCGTATATCTTCACGGAGCCGTTCCGTCCCTGGTACGCATAGCCGTCCTGTGAGGCGTGCAATCCGGGATACCGAAGCGAGAGGCCGTTAGGGAGCACCAAGTGCTGCCCAAACACGCGCAGCGGTCCCCATGCGAAGTCACCGCCGCCGTTGAAAAGCCACTGAATGATGGTGCCACCGACCCGCCATAGTTCAACAATCTTGTCGTTCTTCTGGCGGTACATCGTGACCAGACGACGGGATTCTTCGTCGCTGATCGCTACCTTTGGTCCCATCGCGCCAAGCCGCAGAATATCTCCCAGCTTGTTCGGTCCTACGCCGTATCCGCACCCAAGCACTAAGACTTTCCCAACGAAACGTTGGGTCTTGTCCACCTGCTCCACGGGGACGCCATAGACGGCAGACGCCATCTCCTTGTACACGTCCCGGCCCTCGGCGAATGCTTCCACGAGTCCGGTCTGCCCGGCCCACCATGCCAGCGTCCGCGCTTCGATCTGCGCGGAATCCGCCACGACGAGGACGTGCCCCCTCGGTGCTAGGATCGTTTTCCGCAGTTCGGAGCCCCGGTTCAGGTTCTGGAGATTGATCTTGTCGCCCCCGGACCACCGCCCGGTGTGTGCCCCGTAGTATTTCAGGTAGACGGGGAGTTTCCCCCGCGCCGCAATGTCCATGAACCGCGCAGCCCGCGTCTCCATGAGAGACGACTGCGTCCCCAGCCGGGCCTCCGCAGCCCAGCGGACCCGCTGATCGTCATGGTCCAGAAGGGCCAGCATGGCGCTGTCTGTCTTACTCAGCGCCGGTATTTCTTTCTCTGGGTTACTGGGTGACGGCTTCATCGGGGGTTCTATGCCGAGTCCGCGCAAGACCCCCGCAAACTTAGCCGCCGAGCGGAGTGAGTCTTGGCTGAGACCGGCCTTGAGCAGAAAATCCTCTTTGGCGCGGAGCGCATCCAGGTAAATCCCTTCCAGTTTTTTCCCGTCCAGTTCGACGGCTTCA
>JAEHJW020001345.1_pt1 | contig 54456 bp, 89 predicted proteins | sample 9271431 | NCBI WGS metagenome assembly JAEHJW02
CCTGACCGCGCCCGCGCGGCACTCCAGCAAATCTTCGGGGAGATTCGCCTAGTGCCCGGAGGAAAACAAGGCCTGGGCTGACGTCAGCGCCTTTGGGCAGGACCAGATTCTAAAATGGTAGCGGGGGCTCGCTACCCGCGTTATCTACCACGTATTTAGTGCGGCTTCGCTGAAATTCTGGGAAGCCCCCCACCTTTTCAGAATAATTTACGCACGGTGCGCCGCCGTCCTGACCTGTCTAGCTAGATTTGTCGATCCACGCAGGACAACCGGGGCGCTGTCCTAAGTTTCGCGTAAGTTTCACTTGACAAGCGCAAAAAGTTTGCCACGCTTCAATCACAACCAAACAGAAAGGCTCAGCAATGAAAACGAGCGGAAGAACGCGCGCGCAGGCGTGGAAAGCAAACCGGGAAGCATCGCGACTCCAGCGTGCCGAGGTCGCCCAGCTGGGCGTCACCTGTGGCGCTGTTACCCCCGTCAAGCACGGAGACACGTTGGCGTTCGTGGGGCGCACCGAAAGCATGTTCCTGCCTACCGTGAGTCACCGCTTTGCGTCGGTTGCCGGGGAGGTGCTCGCCTACCCGCTGGAAGATCCGGCCGAGCGCATGGCTGACACGGCGAAATGTGGCGGTCAACCCCGCTGGATTGAGGCGTTCAGGATACCGCCCTCCGATGCAGGCGACGCGCTCGTGGGCCGGCATGTGATTCGCGAGGGAGAGCTGGTTTTATTTGAAGGTCACGTCTACAGCGTGAACAGCTCAGCGCTGCCGCCCGGCGCAGCACTGGCAGAGATTGACTACGCAGAGCACGCCTCGCTGTGGGCGCAGAATTGGATGGAAGCAAAAAATTTGATCTGGCGCGTAAGTTAACCTTGACATGCCTGATACATTGTGCCATAGTGTGTTTAACAACCAACACACAACAGGAGCAAAGCACAATGAACAACACGCAATCCATGCCGGCCGGCATAGCCGACACATACGCGCAGGTAGTGGACCAGATCGACGGCCGACCCGTAACACGCGGGGAGCTGGACATAGCGTTCAGAAAGGTTGAAAACCTGAACAACTGGAAACTTCCGGTTGACAGGATCGTGCGGCTTGAGGAAGGAGAAAGCATAGAGCTGGTTCTCCGGGCCATCGAGTTTTTTACCGGCTCAAAGGGCGAGTACATGGTGCTGAACGACAGCACCTACTATGTCACCGCTCCCGGATACTACGCAGCAGTCGGCGCATAACGGGAGGCGCCCACCATGCAGGCCCAAGAAAACGTCAAGAACATTGAGCGGCTGACCGCGCACATCGGAGAGCTGACCGACCAGCAGAGCACTGAGGTCGGTTACGGGCCAGTCTGCGCGAAGCACTACGGCTTGAAGTGGGGCAAAAAGCATGCGCGCTAAGGACAACGCCCCGCGCTGTCCCTACTGTGGCAACGGTGCCCGTCTGGTGACGGGCACGGTGATTTATCCGCATCGCCCGGACTTGGCGCCAAAGAATTTCTACCTCTGCGCGGCGTGCGATGCGTACTGCGGTTGTCACCCCAACACAACCACCCCGCTCGGCCGGCTGGCGAACGCTCAGCTGCGCGCTGCGAAACAGCGGGCGCACAGCGCTTTCGATCCGGTGTGGAAGTCTGGCGACATGCGCCGATCCGCTGCCTACGCATGGCTGGCCGAGCAGCTTGCCATCCCCGCCCGGGAATGTCACATCGGGATGTTCGACGTGGATCAGTGCGCCGCTGTGATAGACGCGTGCCGACGACTACAAAAATAATCTGCGATTACCTATTGCTTCGTGTGGTACATTGTGCCACAATTCAATTACAGAATTAGAGCATAACAACAAGACAACATTCTAGTGGAGAACAAGCAATGACATTCACCGTAACAACAAAAGTGCAGCTCACCGACGAGCGGATCGCTGACGTGCTGGTATCGGCGTTTGAGGGCGGCATCAATTATTGGGCAGAGATAGTGTCCGTCAACAAACCGGCAGACGCCATTCCGCATGCAACAGAGCGCGGCTGGCTGATGGTTGGCGACGAAGGCTACCCGAGCTATATAGCCTCGCCTATCATAGGCGGCAGCGTGATGCTGCGCGATGCGGATGACGGCGCCAACGATCACCTGCTTAATCGCGTGATGCTGGAAAACGGCTTGAACATCATGGCGGCGGAGTACCCGAACCACTTTGCCGACATCCTGAACGAGAACGACGACGCCGGGACCGCCGACGTGCTGGTCCAGCTGGCGCTATTCGGTGAGGTGGTTTATGGGTAAGCCGAAAACCAAGATCAAGACCACGGGCGAGCATCTGCGGGAGATCATGGCCGAGCAGCGCTTGTCCACCGAGCGCGTAGCCGAGATGCTGGGCGCCAGCACTCACGCCGTCACGGCATGGCTGCGGCCGCCCGACAACGTGAGCTATCGCGTGATGCCGGCGCCGAAGCTGCGCCTGTTACAGCTGCTGTTGCAGCAGTCCACACCAACAACGAAACAGAGGAAAAAACAATGATACTGCCCGGACAGAAGATCGAGAGCGCGGTTGCGAAAAAAGACCACATACGCCGATACCTGACGCACGTCTATCTGGACGTTACGCTCAAGCGGGCCGTCGCCACGGACGGGCACGTGATGGCAATATGCCCGGTATCCATCTCACCTGAGGATACAGCCGGCTACGTGAGCCCGGACGCGCTGAAGGAATCCAGACGCCAAAAGAGCGCCACGCTCGTCGCCAACGGAGCGCTCACGCTAGAGAACGGCGCTTCGCTGCCTCGGGCGACCGAGCAGGATTTTGGTCATTACCCGAATGTGGACGCGCTGCTGCCCCCCAGCCGCCCGGACAGGGCGCCAGATTTTTGCGTTGACGTATCACTGTTGGTGCGCATCGCGCAGGCTATCAACATCCAGAACGCAAAAACCAAAGACATGATCGCGGTATGGCTGCCCCCAAAGGACGCACCTAGAAACACCGCGCGTTGCGCGCTATACATTGAGGGAAATTCCGATGCGTATGGTCTCGTTGCGCAGTGCGATTTCGAGTCCGCGCTTTCTGAGGCGGCGAAAAAAAATTGCGCGGAGACGTAAGTTTCACTTGACACGTCTGGTACATTGTGCCATTATTCAACCATAGCAACGAACAACAACGAGGGCAGAACAATGAGCACAGTGGAGCAGGATCTGAGGGACTTTGAGATGGCCAACGACAAGGGCGAGCGCGCGTATGCCAGCATTAACGCGGTAGCGGTCCGCATGGCGCTGGCGCACAAAGAGCGCGGCTCCGCGCTGGCCGACGAGCTGGGCGACTCCCTGAACAGCCGGGCATGCGAGCGGATCTTTGACGCCCTCAAGGATGGCGATGACGCGGCGATTGGCCGCGTGATCCGTGAGCTTGTCGGTGTCTGGCAGCGCGAATGGACCGCCAAGATGGCGGACCGGCTGTATGACCGCGCGTCTGAAGTGGACGCGATTGGCGACAACTAAACGAGGGCGACACCAATGGTCGTCAATGATGACGGTAAGGTGCAAGGACTGCCGGTAAACATCCCCGCTTCCGATATTTTCCGGAAGTTCGGGAACGGCCTTGATGACGACTACATTGTGGGGACGGCCGTTATTCTGGCCGGCCTAGAGCTGGAGTGAGCGGCGATGATCGTTAATTTCCCGCGATACTCTGCCGGCGTTGCCCGCTTCGAGGAGAAGCTGGATGCCTTAATTGACTCCCAAGAAGTCGGAGAACTCACAGTGGCCGAGGCAGTCGGTGTCCTTGAAATTGTGAAGCAACGCCTGATTGAGAGCCTGAATGGAGAGAACGGATGAAGCGCTACAGACTCAAGCCGATTGAGGTGGAAGCGGTGCGCGTGGGATCTGTCCCCTACGAGCGGCTGGCAAAGTGGATCAACGCGCCAAGCTGTCCCATCAAAGACGGCAACAGAATCGTAGGTGTGACGTTCAGAAACCCACACGTCTATATGAACGCGGCTGAAGGCACGTGGCTGGTACGTGACGTGGCGACGGGCGAAATAGCGGTCCTGTCGCACGAAATATTTACCGGCCAGTTCCGGGAAGTTCGAGAAGTTACCGAGGAAGACAGCCATGGATAACACAGCGACGCGCCCGCACGAGCTAACCATCACCGCCATGCAGGTCGCCAAGACGGGCGAGCTGCTTATTTACCTGTCCGCTGACTTCCGCGACCCGGCGGTCGCCTACTGGACCCGGCGCGGGTGCGAGGTGCGCGCAGTAGACATCCACGTTGACGCCGAAGGCACCTTCACTTACTACTCACGCAACCCGGAGCACGCCAATGGCTAAGCTGAATCAAACGGCCACAAAACCAAAACTTTCGAGCCCGACGCCCCGCTGTGACGCGGAGTCTTGCGAGGCTCAGGACTTGAATAAGACAGCTCAAGTTGTGCCGCTTTTCATAGCGCGCGCAATCGAGAAAGAAATCCCGAGATGGGTATGTATTGCGCACGAAGGCTACCCGCCTGCGGAAGACGAATCACGATGGTCAGGGGGTGTGCTGGTCGCCAACGCTCTTGGACATATGTGGATTGATTATCTATTCCACAGCACAGAAGGGCCGATGTGGCTTAATCACCGGATTACAACGGCGTACCCAGCGACGCACTGGCAGCCGCTGCCGCCTCGGCCTGCTACTTAGACCAACCCACCCAGCCGGCAGGAGCTTTATCCTGCCGGCGCTCCACGTAGACCGGCATATGGAACGTCACCCCGAGCTGCGGATGCGTGATCCACAGCGCCTGTGAGGGCGGCTCGAAAGGAAAGTTGTTGGCGCTGGCATATTCATCATAGCCCTTCAGCGAGCCATTAACGATCAGTTTGCGCAGTGCAATGTGCTGGTGCCAGTGCCCCATTACGATGGTGTCGTAATCCTGCCCTAGCTGCGAATTGCGCGAGCGCTTTTTGTGGTCGCCCCGCGTGATCGGACCTAGCGGCCCGATCATCGAGTCACCACCCCGGAACTGGTCTCCGTGCGTCAGCAGGTATCTGTGTCCGAATACCCGGTACAGCGCATCCGGGCCAGACGGCACGTGGAAGGTGACGCGCTTTTCCTTGGCGAAATGGCGCTCCAGCAGGACGTACAGTAACCAGTCAAAGTTTGTGAATACCCTACCCTTGGCACGCATCTTGTGCGTATTGCGGCCATGGTTGCCTGTCACAGCGGGCACGAACACGCGGCCGAAGGCGTCCGCCAGCTTCTCGACCACCCATATCATGCAATCAAACAGGTCGGTCAGAACCGGCATGATCTCCAGATCGTTCGTGACGGCCAGTTCCTCGTGAATGTCACCCGACACCATGTCGCCGCCGAGGGCGAGCACGATGCCCGGATACCTTGGGTTGACCATGTGGCGGGTCAGCAGGTCAATCGTGCGGTCAACGCACGCGCGCAGCCGGCGCTGTGCGATCTCAATGCTGTACTCGTTGACGCCGTTTATCTGCGCGGGGTCAACGTGTTCACCCCAATGCAGGTCGGACAGAAACAGCGTCGGGACGCCGGGCTCCGACGATGCGGCCGGGCTCGCTGGCGACAGCCAGCGCGGAGGCTCCGCTGTAACAGCGGCGACCTTCATTATCGCTGAACGCACGCGCTCTGCCGTGATCTCGTCGGCCCGGTTGGTGCGCAGAATGGACTCCAGCGTGCGCACACGATCCCGCAGCAGATCAACCTCGTTGACCTTTGTGTCTTGCGGGGAGCGTGGTTTGCTGTCAGGGCCAATACCGCGCCGCTGCGCCTCAGCCAGCCGATGCAGGAACGTAAGCCGGCTCATTCCGAGCGCGGCGGCTGCTTTCGTTTTGTTCGAGTGCTGCGAGTACGCCCGCACCACCTCCAGACACTGCTCGTCACTCAGCGGTTTCTGTGCCATCGTTCCTCGCAAGATAAAAAAAGGGGATAGGCCAACAGCGGTTGACCTACCCCCCCCCGGTGCTACCCACTTACCAACGCACGCGCGCTACCAACCCCACCTGATCCACGGCTGGCACGCCGCCGGAACCGGCGCCGACAGACGTACCGAAGCGGATGTCCCACGATCCGAGCCAGAACAGGTGCAAGGTCAGAAACAGCGCGATTAGTGCGGCGCGCATAGGGTAGCGATTGCGCGCATGTAGTTTGCAATGAGGTGATCCAAGAACGGATTGGACGGGTCGGCCGGGAAGCCGATCTCCTGATAGTTCACCACGGGCGCATACAGCCACGGGACATCAGGCACAAGCGGGACCGGATCGTTGCCGTTCCTATACGAGTGAATGGCGCTCACGTGCTCTTTTACGATCTTCGCAAGCTGTGATGTGCCCGGCTTGGGACAACCGAACAGGTACAGCTCACCCACCTCCACACCGGACAGCGCCAGCATCCCCGCTGCGATACACGCGCGCGCGGCGCCGAGGCTGTGGCCGGCCAAGGTAATCACGCCAGACAGATCGGGTGCTATTGCGTGTAGAAAATCACTCAATCCATCCGTAAAGCCAGCGTGAAGATCGCCAAGGCCAGCCACGTCCGTTGTCACGGCATCCAGATCCCTGAACCAATCTTCTGCGGTATCGCTGCCACGGAACACGACAGCCGTCCCGTGCTCGGTCGGCATGATGCCGCCCACTACGCCGCTCACCGAGAACGTCTTGCTAAACCCGGATGGCGGGGTGCCATAGATGGCGGAACATGCCCCTACTGCTTCGATTGGTGTCACGGTTGCCTCCTGCTAAAGGGTCGTGCTCGTTACGCCGCGCTGGTCGCGCTCGCGGTGTTCATGGCTTCCCACTGGTCATGAGTTGCCTTGATGCCTGAACCTACCTGCTCGAACATCGCAGCCAGCTGGGCCGGGCTGAGTGCTCCGGCGTTCGCCAGCTTGGACGCCGAGGTCAGCAGGTTGAGTGCTTCCGGTGCCAGCTGGACCGCCGTGGCGATCTCAGCGGCCTGCGGGCCGGCAGCTCCGGTGAGCGCGGCGCCAACGGCAATCCCGGCGGCCGCCTTGAGTGCGTCGGCTGTGATCTGCTGGGCGCTCTCGGGCGCAGCTGCGCCGGATCCGGTAGCGACATCAACAGCGGCTGTTGCCTGTGTGGATGTGTCGGTCATTTCGGTGGTACTCCTTTGGGTTTGGGCTTGGTTTCCAGAGCGACCAGCAGGGCAAGCTCGCTGGATACTTCCGCTGTCGCAGCTTGCGGATTCGGTGGCAGCTGGCCGGTACAGATCGGCGTTACCGTCTTGTCCGCATTGTTGACGGTCTGAATCTGCGCCGGATTCAGCTTGCCGGCTTGCCGGCGCTGAAGCGCAATCTTGAACGCCGCACCATACGCTCCGCACGCCTGAGTCAGCGCTACGTCGGTCTGCTGAGTCGTTGCGCACGCCGCCAGCGCGAGCAGCACTACCAGAATCAATATCGCTTTCAGTTGTTTCATTTCGGTTGGTATCCTGTGGGTTGAGGGGTAACGTCGGCAGTTTCCGGCGCGTCAGGCGTGGCCTGAAGCCGAAAAAAGGTGGTGAGGTGAAACGCCGAGATGATTCCAGCGATCACTGTAAGGCCGTCCTGAATGTCGCTCACCAGCGTCTGTGCCGGCGCTTTGCCCAAGTAGACGAGCCACCCGAGCACGCCCATGAGGATGAACGCGGTCAGAACGAGGATGACGAGCAAGCCTATCCGGCTCGCCGCCGAGGCGTTGAGTTTCGGTTGCATGGGAGTCCTTGCTGCTAGAGCGTGTAGAGGTAAACAGGCAGTCCGCACTCCTCGCGCAGACTGTTGAGCCGGTTGCGGTAGCCGCGAAGCCGTGAGGCCACGGTTTTGTCCGTGCGCGCCTGCTGGACGTACCAAAACCAGCGCTGGTCAATGACGCGCTCGGCCACGTTGATTGCCGGCAACGAGTCCACGGCGGCCAACGTGATCGGACCAATCCCGCCATCCACAGTCACGTGGACGGCACGCTGGAGCACTTCAGCCGCGCCACCGACGCCCAAATTGATACAAGCATCCATGTGGGCAATGCAGACGGGATCGGGCAGCTCAAAGCAGCTGCCCGGCAGCCAGTATGAATCGCGGTAGATGAGGATCGCCTGCTCGCGCGTCATCGCAATAAGCTGCTCGCGCGTCAGCTCCGGATGGAACTTCAGCGCGATGCCCCAATGCGTGAGGCCGCCGGGATCGTCGGGGTAGTCGGTGATTTTGTTGCCGCCTTCCTCAGCCAGAACGAACGCGGACGCACGCTGGAACGGTGTGGGCTCGGCCTGAAGTGGTTGTGCGTTCATCGGCGCCACACCTTCCGCAGCTTGCGCCACCATCGCTGAGCTATTCCCATCTCATAGATCCGCAGAATGGACCAGATGATCGAGAACAGCGCCGCGATGTCTGGCAAGAGGCGAATAACAGTGGCGAACGCGACGCCCACGGATGCGCTGTCAATTACGTGTTTCACTGGATGCCCGTCTTGCATAATCATGACGTTTGTACCTGCGCTTAGAACGTGATGGCCTGAACACCTGCAACGGTCGTCGCCGCCTGAACGGCTGCGATCTTGGTCATCAAGTCCTGCTCATCGGGCGTTTCCATCGCCTCAATCGCCGCCGCCAGTCCTTGCAGGTCAGCAAAGGTCATTGTTTGAGCAACCCCGTTCACATCGAACCAAACTCCGGCTTTCCACGCCGACGCGCCGGCCGAGATGATCTGTGTCAGCAGATCCTGAGCGTTCGAACCCGAGGGGGATAGCGCATTGCCGAAGGCATACGTGCTCGTGACACCGGCGGCGTTTTTGAAGTTCACCGGTGTATTGATGGCCTCCTGGTAGGATGCCTGGAGCACGGCAACTTGAGCGGCTTGCGCCAGGGAAAGCAGCTGCGCGGCCGGAGCGGCGATCACGGAGACTGGATTAGCCGAAACATCCACTTGATACTGCTGGGGCTGAAGCGCCTGATCGGCGGTGCACGCTATAGAGTTGGGGGGCAACGTTCCGTCGGGCGTAAATCCTAAGCCTATGACGGCTCCCGTTGCGGGATTGTACGTCAGATAATTTGTCGCGGCGGATGTGGTCATGGTTGAGAGGGTTCCAATTAGATGCTCGGAAGAAATAGACAATAAATACCGGCAAAAGAAGTGGTGGCGTTGTCGATGGTGCTGGTCAGCGTGACAGCTGCTCCGGAAGCCACCAAGCCCATCGCCATGGACACCGTGGCGGCGCCTGTGCCGGCTGCCCAGACCGTGGCTCCATTCTGAATGGTGACGTTGGTTCCAGTAATCTGTACCCCCGTGGTGCCACTGCCGCCACCGATGCCAGTGATCAGAACGACCCCTTTGCAAGGCGCGGTAAAGGTCACGGACACGCTGACAGTCCCGGCGGATGTCGCTACCACCGAGGACATTACCAGTATCTGTTCGAGATTGACCGCGTGACGCGATTCCGTCGCGGGTTGTACTGAAATGGAACCACCGGACTGCCCGATCAGGGACCACGTATTCGTGCCGCTGACATAGCACACCTCATATAAGGCGCCGGTCAATATTTCGCCGCCCTGTAAGGGGCCCCCGGCAGCGGTGATATTAAAAGCCCCGAATCCGTTCACGTCCAGCGTCGATGGCCCGTTGTTGGGGTTCGAGGGGCGGAATATGATGACCATTCCGTCGGTGAGCGCGGCGGGCGCCGGCGCCAGGTTCACGACATAGGCATTCGCCGCGCCGATGTCGGCGGCATAGTTGGCGCTGCCGGTCTGCACCATCTCCAGCAGGTTCGTGACAAGCGGAGCGCCAGCAACCTGTACGATGTTCGCTGCGATAATCTGTGTCTGACCGTAAGCCACAGTTACGACATAGAGCGCGACATTGCCAACATCGGTGGCGGGAGTCGTTTGTGCGCCGGTCGCTGCTGCCGCGCCAGCCTTCGCCGTGATAACGAGCAAGCCCTGCCGCTCAGTCGGCTGTGCGGCGCCCCCGTTATTCTCGCCAGACAGCGGCTGTGATGGATTGGCGCTGTTGAAATAAGGCAGCACAACATCCGTGGTGTCGCTGTCCTGATACGCCGCCTCGATCAGATAATTGATCGAGTAGCCAACGGTCGTAGGAGCGGGGCACGACAGCGTAGCAACGGCAGACAGGATGCCCTGCTTGACCACTGTGTCAGTGGTATCAGCGGCGAGCGATCCGTATGCCGTGGCGTCTACCGGCTGAACGCTGTAAATCTGGCCTTCCGCCACCTGTACATCCAACGAAGCGGGGGCTGTCGGCGTACACGCACACCCAACTACAATGTCATTGGACCCAAGCAGCGCCTCGGCCAAATCGCCTAGACCAGTCATGGCGGCGCGCTGCGCGAACAGGAAATCAACGTCTCGCGCCTGCTCAGACGGATAAACAATGGAACGATCCATGCGGAACTCCGGTTAGATGTTGAACTGCGGGCTGTTACGGTGTGACAGGTCCGGACGCTATACGCATCCAGACGACAGTGCCGAGCGCGCGCGTTGACTCAACGGCAGCAATCAAGGATGCGTCTGTGATGGCTGTTGGTGTCGCGCTCGACCACGCGCCATATGCGCCCCACGCCATGCGCCACGTGCTCCATTCACCCAGCGACACCAGCACGGTGCTCGGTCGGTAAACAGTTATCAGGGACTGGTACGGCATGGGACTGCCCCACCCGCCGGCAGCGCCCCAAAACAGGCCACCACCACCCCACCCTCCCGAGTCGCTGGGATTGCTCGGCTCGAAAATGGTTGGCGCTGTGCCGGTCAGCAGCGTCAGGACGTTCACCATGTCCTGCCGGCACGGCCCCTTGATAAACAGGTTTGCAAGGATGCGCGCGCGGAACGGCCCATCCTGCTCATTGAGCAAGCGCGGCAGCGTAGTGCCAAAAAAGTCGGCCGAGATGATGTCTAGCCAGCCGTCTGTCGCGCTGCGGATGCGTGTCTGGAGCGCGATGTAGGTCAGGTTCGCGTAGGCGCCGGAAAGCGCCCACGCTGGCCCGGATAGCTTGGCTGATTCATTCGGTGCGTTGGCCGGGAACCACGATTTAGGCAGCAGGGCGCGGAGCCGCGCCAGCATGTCGTTCTGGTCGCCAGTCATTAGCTCACCGTCACAGTGCCGGCCGTTATCTTGGTATTGGCCACAGCAGCAATGTCAGCTGTGCCGCCGTTGACTAGAAGTCCCGTTGCGGTTGCTACACCCGCGACCCCCCACGCCACCGAGTAAAGCTGAGACCACGACAAGCCAGACCCGAGCGGGATGGTGCCAATGAAATTCTCGATTGCGGTCTGGACGGCCGCTTCGACATCGGCCAGCGTGTATCCGGCAGCTGCCGTGACAGAAAGCGCTACGTCAGCGGCGGTCTCAGGCGCGGCGAACACGGCCATAACGACACTGAGCGGCCGAGTTGCATTTACGGCGCTATACACGCTCGCCTGAAGTGCCGAGGTGTATGGGTAAATGACGACATAGAAGTAGCCATAATTCTGCGCGCCGGCCAGCGTCTCGTTTTCAACGATTGCGCGCTGGATGCCCTGCTGAAGCGCGTCGATTGCAGAATAGGCAGCGCCGGCAATGCCGGACCGCAATGATTGCAGCTCCTGCTGGAACCGCGTCAGGACAGCCGGATCAGTTTCCTCATTGACGCCGGTCGTAAACGCCGCCGGGTTGGTGACAGAATCAATGCCCGGAATGGCGGACGCGATCTGTGTGATCGTGTTGGCGTTCACATTGCCAGCGGTGCCGGCTGTTACCGCTTCGACCGTCACGCTGACGCTCGGGGTGCCCGCTGGCACCACATAGGCGTTGAGCGTTGCGCTCCACGCGGACTGAGACGTGTCCGCAACGACCGTGAAGCTCTGTGTGCCGTCCGCCGTCTTTAGCGTGACGCCGGGGTAAATGACGGCCTGATTGGTAGCCGTCACCCGCGACATGGTGACCGGCCCAACCGCCGCGACAGCACCTTCGCGTGTTACGATGTCGAAATCCGCGAGCCATGAATCAAGGTCCGATCCAGTAGACGTTGACGCGCGCGTGAGGGCCAGCAGCGCCATCATTTTCGACTGGAGCCACATCACCACCCCGGCCACCGCGTTCGCGCGGGCCAGCTCCAGCGAGCCCACCACAAAGCTGATCGAGGTTGAGGCAGCAGCTTGCACAGCAGCAGCGTATCCGCGCACTATTTGCGCGGTGGATCGTATCGTGAAGCTCATGGTGCGGTGATCGTCCTAGGTTGGCCCATGGGCGCGTAGATAAAGCTGATTGACACGCTCAAGAATGTATTGGCGCGGTCGCTCACTTGGTAATTGATCGTTGGCAGCGGCAGCTTTTGCACGTCGCGTTCGACCATCACCACTTTGAGCACGCCAGACTGAAGCGCAGCGTAGCGTTCAGGCGTCAACGGCTTGCCAATGTAGCGGCCAATCCCGATGCCTTCCAGCGGGTTGAAAACATCGTCGCCGGGATTCATTAACAGCTTGCGGAACATGCGTTGCTCAAGCTCCGTCAGCGCGGTGGCCAGCAGATCGTCTCCGGTTGCCGAGAACTGCGAATCGTTCCCCCAAAATTGATACGAGTCGGCCATGGTTACACCTGAAGGTTAGGCGTGGACGTTGTGCCGCCCTGCGGTACAGTGTGGTCGTGGTTGTCATAGTCGCTGCGGAACGTGCCGAGCGTACCGTGCGCGCCACCTTGGTCGCTCATGTCCCCGGTGGCCGTGATGTTGCCGCCAGCCGCTATGTCGGAAGTTACCTGTACGCTTTGATCCACTGTCACGTTTTGAGTGACGGTCACGTTTCCAACCACCTTCATGTCGCCGTTCTGTGTCAGGATCGGTGTCGTGCTGGTGATGCTCGTATTGGCGCTCAAGGTAATGGTACCGTCACCATTCAGCCGCACATACGACCCGGCCGCATCCACGATGGCAGCTTGCCCGGACTGTACCGTTGGCGGCACATGGTTGATGTCGAAGAATCGGGCGCCCGCGAGCGCGGCCTCGGGTGAGCCATTAACGTAGTCAATCCGGCACGCGGTCCCGAGCGGCGGACCGAACACGGCGCCGAGGTTGTTGCCGGCCCACGCGGCGGCGAGCGGTATCCAGCCCGTCTCCACATTTTCAGGCTGTAGGAGCGCCTTGATCGAATAGGTGGCCGGGTCGTAACTTGAAACGAGCCCGAATTGTGTCTTGGCCTGAAGGTTCAGCACCTCAGCGACGACACGCTTGATTAACTCGATCATGCAAGGGTCACCGTTGCCTGTGGCACGCCAGCGCGCGCCGATACACTCATGCCGCAACCGCCAGCGTTGCCGAAACGGCGAACGCTTGATGGAACATACAGCGCGTCCAGCATCGTGCCGGTGCCTGCTACCTTCACCTGAACCCACGGATAGAGCAGCGTGTCCATGGGCAGCCGCGCGGACATCTTCAGCTCGTGCGTACTCAGATCACCGAGGATCTGGTTTGCCTTGAGCACGCACTGCGGTTGCGTGAGCCCCGGCACCACAAAGTCATAATGCTGGAGCGCCTGTGCGACACGCGCGTCCTGCTCTATCTTCTTGGCCGTCTTGCTGGCCGTGGCGGTCCCGCTGAACGCGGCGCCAAGCATCCCGTGGTAGCTGCGGACCGTTACGCTTATGTCCTGCGCCAGCGTCAGGTCGTGGGCAAAGTTCAGCTCCTCGGCGTTCGATGTCGGGTAAGCGCCGGAGGTGTCCACTTGAATCAGATACGGCGCTGTGCCGCTCTGTGATCCATACGTGCCGAAATACAGCACGCGGCCGAGCACGAACACCTGAAAGCCCTCGCGCTGCGCCAGATAGGTCAGCACATTCCAGTACGTGTCAGCCTTCGCCAGCTTCACGTGATCGGTCGTGTAGAAATTGCCGACCGGGGTGGTTGTCCCCATGATGCTGTACTCGAATCCCCACAGCTGCGCGATGATCGTGGCGATCTCGCTGCTCGTGAGGTTCTGCCACTTTTGCGTGGTCTTGTTGTCGATCAGCAGGCTTGTCAGGTCGCGGCCACACAGCCGCACGGTCATACTGCCAACATCAAGGTTCAGCTGGTCACAGCGCGCGGTCATAACCAAAGTCAAGTCGTCCGAGGTGTACGCTCGTGGATCGGGCGGTGAGCCCACGTACACGTCCACCAGCACCTCGGTCTGACCAAGCCACCACGCCCAATCGGAGACGGGCGCGGCGACATTGGCGCGGAACTCGGCCGCTTCCATCACGCCGCTGTGCTCGATGTCCCAATCGACGGCCTTGAGCACGGTCGAGCCGACTTTCAGCATCCAGCGAATAGGCGCTGCGCTGCTGGCAGTTGGTAGCGTGTTGAGGTTCATGCGGCAGGTATGGTCAGCGTATTGATTCCAGACAGCATCGGATCGGACAGCCCGTTAGCGGTAGCGATGTCGGTCCACTTGGTCGCGTCGCCGTACTGGCTTGCCGCTACGTCATAGAGCGTGCCGCCACCAACAGTTACTGTTTTAGCTGTTGCGGTCGGGCCGGCGTTTGCGAGGTTCAGCTGCATGCGCTGAGATACGTTGCTGATCTCATAGAGCGCGGGCAGCTCGTTCATGGTGTTGAGCTGGCTCATATACGTGCCAACGGATTGCGCTACGGGATTGCCGGGCACGATGCCGCCGAAGCTGACCGCTTCGCTGATTGCCGCTTCGCTGTTTGAGATCAGCGCTTGCGTGTTGGCCAGCAGCTGCGCCACGGGCGCCGCGACGGCAGCCGTCGCGGTCTCTATCGCGTTGGCCACCTGATCGGCACACTGCGCCATGTCGCCCACCACCGTCGAGACAGCCTTCAGGCCATTCGCCATTGGCCGGAGCGCCGCTTCCATGCTGTCCATGGCGCTTGATACGCTGGATGCGATGCCGGCCAGCGTGCTGTTACCGAGACAGCCGGCACGCGCGCTCACCGTGTTCAGGTCGGCGCGCAGCTGCTGGGTCGGCGTGACAGGCGGCACAGCATCCACGAGCGCCATCTCGTTAGAGACAACGAGCAAGCCAATGCTGTACTCAAGCAGATACGGCTTGTGATAGACGGACTGGTACTGCGCGACGATCACCAGATAGCGCCGGTTGTCCCATGTCAGAGTGCAAACGTCCCCACGCTGGCGCAGAGAATCCAGAAAATCGCTTCGCGCGGTGCCTTCATAAGCGAAGATACCGCTAAACGCTATTGCGCTTTCGTCTGGCCCCAGCGCGTTCACTATCCGCTTGCCGCCGATCAGGCGGTGAACAGACAGCATATGACGACCGCCGGTTGCGATGTGCTCCGGCACTTCCGCGCCGAGGAACACGAACGGACCGGCGGGCGTCTCCAGCGTGAGGACTACTTTGCTCATAGCATGCCCGGTACAGTGTTAAGCCCCGGCGACAGCGGCGCCAGAAGCGAATTGAGAGACTGCGCGCCTGTTGCCGGACGCGGGTGCGAGTGCTTCAGGATGCGATGACGGACGTCCTCGCCGTCGATCTGAACAGTCAGGTTGTGCGCGTTGGGGTCATAGGCTTTATGCGTCATGTCATAGAGCGCGTCGCCAATGTTCGAGACCTTGCCGCTGGACGCCCACTGGATGCCTTTGCTGGCGAGCCAGTTGATGCCCTTGCCCACTTCCCAGCCGGCCCAACCAGCTGCGGCAACCTTGCCGAGACTCCCGAGCGATCCCGCCACGCCGCGCAACGATGCGGCTGTTTCGGCCAGCGCGGACGCATCCAGCATTGAGAGCGCCAGACCGATCAGCTTGAACCCGGCTGCAATCGTGAGAATGGAGCCGCTGATTGCCATGGCAGCAAACAGTGCGCCGAACGAGTACACGAGCGCTTTGACCAGCCCCTGATTACGTCGCATCCACATTGCGAGGCTGTGGAACCAGTGCGCCATGTGGATAAGCGCCGGGATCAGGACGGGCACCACAGACATCATCATCTGAGTCTTGAAGTTGTCCCACTGTGCGGACATCGCTTTCTGAGCAGTGAACGGATCATTCGAGATGGCCGCTTTGTACGCCGCCTCCAGCGTCATCGTCTTTCGGATCTTCGCCGCGTCGCGGTAGAAGTTCTTGGGCTTAACCGCCATCTCGTTGACCAGCGCCGCCGCCAGCTGATTGCCACGGAACAGCTGGTTGATGATATTGACCATCTGCTCACGGCCGATGTTCGCGCCGTACTTCTTGTGAATAGACGGCAGCAGCACCTGCTGAACCCACTGGAACGGGTTGCTTGCCGCAAGCGTGGCGTCCGTCATCGCGCCGACCGTGGTGCCGCGCGTGGTCGTCTTGAGCGCGGTGGCCGGATTGACGAGCCCGAGGCTTGCCAGCATCGGCAGAGATGCCCGGCTGATGTAGCCTTGGTTCGTCATGCGGTAGAGCGACGCAAGCATCGGGCCGACGCCGCCGTTAGAGCCGCTGCCGCCGGAGCCTTTGTATTCCAGCATCAAGGACGGCAGGTAGTTCTGAATGAAGTCGCGCGACCATCCGAACTTGGCTTGCCGCCCGTACTTGAACGCCTGCTGGAAGTCTTTGGGCAGCACGCGACCCTGCGACCACTCGATGACTCTGGTGAGCGAGTCCATGTACTTCTTGAAGTCGCTGGGGCTCTGCGCCCGACCAAGCATGTCAACGGCTTTCGCCGCGCTGAACGCCAGATCCTTCGAGCCGCCAGCGATTGCGCTTTGCTTGGACGCCGCGAGCACGGTTTCCATCTTCGTGACAAGAGGGAGCGCCTTATGCGCAAGCGACATATGGCCGAGCACGTTGCGCAGATCGAGCAGCGCGCCGAGGTTGCCGGTCGCCGTGCTCGTGATGACCTTCCCGGTGTTGGCCCAAGCGTCCCCGATGGCTTCCACCATGTCCTTATGCTTCATGCCGGCCATCTGCATGATATTCAGCTGATGGTAATACTCCTCGGCGCCGTGCGCCGCGCGCTTCATCAGATCCAGCCCCATGAAGCCGGCGCCAGCAATCCCGATGCCGGCCGCGCCTAAAGCCCCGATTCGCTTGAGGGTTTTTTCAAGGCCCTGCGCGTGGCCGTGAACGGCTTGGAACTCCTTTGACAGCGCCAGCAACCCGGCGCTAACATGGTTCACCAAGCTGAGCTTGACAGCTACCTTATAAGACTCAAACATCGGGGGGCACCATGGGATTACGAGACTTCACGGCCGGAAATTTCCAGTCAGGCGTGAAATTCGCGCGCCCAGCAAAGGGTTTTGATTCACAATCAATTTTTTCCCGTGACGGCCACGGGTGCGTGCGATGCGGGGAGACGAAAGACCTTACCGTCGATCACATTTTCCCGCGCGCCATCGGTGGAACTGACCACCCCAACAATCTGCGCACGCTCTGCCGCAGCTGTAACTCACGGCGACCGTTCAAAGGACCGGGACTGGTGCTGGATCTTGCTCGGGACAATTTGACGCTTCAGGACATGGAGCGATTCTGTCCCGATCTCCACGCCAAGCCGCATATCAGCCTGTTTGCCCGGTTCGTGATGCTGAACGTCGGGCTTATCCTGCTGTTACTCGGTACGGCCGCGCTGGTAGCCGTCGTCACATTCATTGCGGCGCTTATTCACTAGATCCCACGGTAGCGTCATAGCCGAGCCCAGCCGGCAGCGACTCTCCGGCAATAAGCCCGGTGATGACCACCTCCGCAAATACCTTCTCTATCATCGGCCGGCTGCGCACAACAGCCGGCCCGAGCACTGGCCGAGGCGGTATGTGCTCGGTCCCGAACTCGTGGTACACCATGATCTGACTCTTTGAGCCGATCACGGCTTCGAGCCCGTGAACTTCGTGCTCAATGCTGTCGCGCAACCCTCCCGTCCGTAGCAGCGGCTCGTCTGGATCATAGCCTTGATGAAGCCGGTCCATCTGTGTCGATTCGGCCAGTTCTTCCCACGCGGGAAACGGCCCGACCTCCGGCTGGTAGTGGCCAAATTCGTCCTTTGCCACCTTCTCGACATGAGACGCCGCTATCTCAAGGCCACTTTCCAGCACCAAGTAATCACGCGCGACAACCGACGCAAGATGCTCCGCGAAATCAACTAGCGAAAATAGCTTATCCATCTTTGCCCGGCTCCCGGAAGCGCATCGTTGCCCAATCGAACTTGTTGCCCTGAAACTCGGCCAGCATGATCGCCCACGCGGTACGCTCCGCATCCGGCAGCGAGAACGCCAGATCAACCGGCACGTTGCAGTGAACGAGCCACAGACATTCCCGCATGACCGGATGCGTTGCTATTTTTTTATGTCGGCCTTGTGATCTTCAGGAGACTTCCCGGCGTCAAAGTGCTTGACAACGCCTTCCACCACAGCGGACAGCCCGTGCTCGTCGAGCCGCTGGATCAGCGCATCCAGCTCCCGGCGCGTGTTGGGGTGCGGTACGTCCACGCCGTCGATGCGGCAAACATAGGTGACCGGCAGGATCATCCCCATGAATACCTCATTCTTGGCCGATTCGCCGCCGACCATCTCTACCGTGCGAAACTGAGCGAGAACGCCGGGCTTGCGCAGTACGATGGTGCGGCCCGCAGAGTCCTTGACCTCGAACTCTTTGCGGGCGTCCGCGATGATTGCCGCTGTGGTGGATTGCGTCTCGGACATTAGGTCACCTTCTGTCGGGCAGTGGCGAGGAACGACACGCGCTGCATTACTTCTTTCAGTGCTTCATAGTCGCCCGCGTCGTCGTAGTACAGCTGAACGCCAGTAAACATATACTGGCTCGTAGAACCGTCAGGGTTGGTGACGGTCTGGTGAATCGTGCCAGCTGGCAGATTCGCGCCTGCCAGCTGCGCCGCTTCCACCTGAGCGAAGTAATCATCCAGCGTGCCGTCCGCGCGCGACACGTTGAACGTGCCTTCCCAGCCATCGGGAAACTGAAGGTTGATCGGCAGCCCGTTGAGCGGGTTGACCTTGCCCTTGTGCGTGATCTTCTTCGCGCCAAAGGTTGTAAGGGTAGGCAGCGCCAGCACGCCAGTCGCCGTGAGGATGTCAAAGCGCGCGTCGCTGCCGACGTTAAGGCCGGATTGAGGCATTGTCGGTACTCCGTTTCAGGATTCAGATGGTCAGTCGATTACTGCGGCGGCACTACCGAGACGGTCTGGCCGCCTTGGTAATTGATGATGAAGCGCCGAATAATCGACAGATAGGTGACATTGACAGCGGCAATTTCGTTGCCCTGCGCAACCGATGCGCTGGTGTTGTTGGTGCTGTCAAGAATGACCTGCCACGGCTGAACGGTCGGATTGTTTACGTCCCCGATCATCGGCGGGTCGTTCTGCCACATATTGTTGAAAAATGCGTTCAGCGTGTTGCGCGTGTTGCGCCGCTGGCCCGTCGTCTGTGTCTGACCAACCACGTACCCCATCGCGGCGTTGATCGTGAACACGATGTAGTTGGTCATCCGCGTGTAGTTGTCGCCGTTCGTCGCGGAATCACTCGACGTGTTCAGCGCCGTCTGTGACGCGAAGTAGCTGCCGCCCGGCGACGGGTTGGCGATGTAGTCAAGCCGGGACGTGACCGCCAGCTCTTTTTCGGAGTCGGCATACACCTCGTTCGCCAGACTGCGGTCAGTTCCGATCAAGCCATAGATGGGCTTGTTCAGGACCGACTGCTCAGGGCTCGTGGCTGCCTGAATCGCAGCCCGGTACGTTGCCGGAGACAGTGAGCGCTCGACGCCGTTGGTAACGTCGTTGAACCAGCAGAAGTCGCCGGGCAGCACGCCAAACGAATACGCATCCACGCCGGCCGTGTTGAGGCTCGTGGCCGTAGTCGACAGGGACGATCCCTGCGGTGCGGCGCCAAAGAAAAAGATACCTTCAGCGAGCCCGAACTGCGCCTGAGCCAGCCACGTGGCCGAGGTAACGCAATCAATCAGGTTGCCAACCTGTACACCCGTCCGGCGCAGCGCGTACATGCCGGTCCGCGTGAGGCCATCCGCGCCGAGCAGCATGGCGTCGGTTACGGCCGTAGCGCCATCCGTGCCACCCGTGGCGCTGTAGATGGTCGTTATGTTGGGTGTGCCGGTCGAGGTTCCGACAGCGGCGATGAAATTCTGAGACGGCCCGGTGGCTCCCGCCACGCCGTTGTTGACGGCCGAGACGAGCGCTGCCCATAACGCCGACCCGGCTCCGGAGAGGTTGTCCCATACCTCGGGCACGAATCCAGCGCGCGTCAGCGTCAGCTTGTACGTGTTCTGCTTGGTCCCCGCTGTAACAGCGGCTGTGAACGTGTTGCCGACCACGCCGGTATACTTGCCGGTCAGGGTAGCGCCCAAGACCGGCGTTGGATTGGTCGTGTCCATCAGCTGAATCTCAGCTGCGGTGTCGGTGCCGTCTGTCACGCGGACGAACGTCATGGATCGCACGAAATTGCTGGCATACACGGCCGCAGCGGTGGCGATGTCGTGGACGCGGTTGGTGACCGGGCCGTACATCGTTTGCACCTGAGTCGGGTTGCCCATGCCGATGACGGGCGAATTGACCGGACCCCACGAACCGACGCCAACCGAGCCGATACCGTCAGTAGGCAGCCCGTTGATGTAGGTATTGCTCGGCGGGAAAATAACGACCGTGAGCCCCGGCGCGATGCTCAGGGTCTGACCAGACTGGATGACCATGGTTTACTCCGTTGTGTGGATGGCGGCGCGCTCAGCGGCCGTTTAGTGCATGAACCGCGCAAGCAGCTCGGGCGGTATCGTGAGATTCGGGGTGTGTGGATCAATGAAGTCGAGCTTGATCTTGCTCTTGTGCTCGGTCAGGTCCATCCCCTTAGCCTTCATGCCGCGCAACGTCTCAGCGATGATTCGCCGTCTGAGATTGCGCGTCAGAAGCGCACCGCTCTTGGGAACCAGCGAGCGAATTGCGGCGTTCAGCGCATCAGCCGCTACGCGATGCGGATTCAAGCGGATGCCTTCGGAGCAGGACGGGGGTTGATGCGGTTGCAGCGCCGGGCAACGTCCGACTTGCTCACCGCGTCGATGAGCTGCGGGTCGTTGATGTAGTCGCCGCGCTTGTAGTCCTTGCCCTGAAAGTGGAAAGGCATAAGCACAACCAGCTCAAACTTGTTCATGGATTGCCTCACGGGATTAAGGTGGTTACAGGCGCCGTCCCGTTCAGGGTCAGCGTCGTCTGAAGGTTGGTGATTGTGTTGGATGTCGAATCCACCACGGTCGGGTATTCAACCTGATAGTTCAGGTCGCGCCGGTAACAGTTTCGCGTCCCGAGCGTGTCAAGCTCGCGCGTGCCACGGTAAATCAGGATGCCGATGCTGCCGTCCGCGAGCGTGATGCGGCGCCCGGCAATGGACTTGAGGTACACGTCCACGGCTGCGCTGATCGAGTCGCGGAGCGCCACGGTAGGCGCCCACGCGGTCAGCATGAACATGCGCTGTTGGCGGCCAACCTCGGTTGCCAGACTGGCCACGGCTGACACGCCGGCCTGTATGTCAAACGTCCCGGCCGGCAGCGTGATCGTCGCGCCGTTCACTGTGGCGCCGGCAATCAGCGCCGCAAGTGCTGCCGCTACACTGTCCAGCGTGTCGGTGGCCAGCACCTGATAGGTGTGCGGCGCATAATCAACGCCGAGGAACGCCGCTTCGCCGGCCTTGATCGTGCCGCCTACGGTTACGTCAGCGCCGTTGACAGTCAGCGTCAGCTCCGGCACTGGCGTAGCCGTCGGTTCAGGATCTTCATTCAGGAAACGCGACGTGTTCACGTCGAGCCCCGGCACCGGGTAGACCGTGAACATGGCAGCTCCAGCCGCCATCGCCGCGTCCACTTGCTTCGGTTGCGGCCAGCCCGGCGCGATGGTCACCGTGGCGCCGACCGCGCTGGGATCGGCTGCGCCGTTCGGATAGAGCGCGGCAGCAGCCATCTGCGCCAGCGTGGCAGTAACGTCGGAAATATCGGCCATTGACTACAGCTCCAGCTGCTCACACATGCAGTTGTATCCGAGCGGCGTCCACCACGCTCCGGTGACTTGGTAGCGCGCGCCAGCGTCGTCAATCACGATGTCGTTGTTCTGAACCAGACCGCGCGCGCCTTGGAACTGGATGGACCAGTACAGACGCCGGCTCGTGTCACCCGGCAAGCCCGCTGGCTGCGCGCCAAGCTCTTTTGCCAAGCTGATTGACGCGGGAACATTGGCCGCGATCACGGTCTGCTCATTGGCCGTGAGGTACGGTTGCAGCCCAGCGCCAGAAGGTTCAGACGCCCGGTAAATGCTGACCGTGCGCGGATACAAGAAACTCATGGCCCACTCCTACGCGAACACGCGCGCCCGATACGGGGACAACAGCAGCTGTGTGTCGTTGTCCACATACGAGGCCACGAACCGGACCAAGTTGGAGCCGCCGGCAGCCTGTGAACGCAAGTTGCCATCCATCGGCGCGGCCTGAATGGCGTTGACGATGTTCGCTGTGGCTTGCTTGATGTCGCTCGGCAGATTGGCTTGAGACCATCCGGCGAGGTAATGGACCTCGATGTCCGAGTAGTACGCCAGCATGATCCCAGCTGGCACCCATATCGTGCCGATGTCGCGCGCTACGTCCGTGCGCGTTACGTCGATCACTTCCCACAGCGGCGGTCCGCCGAACGACTGAAGCGACGCCAGCAGGTTGAAGTCGCCCATGCCGATTTCGCTTTGAACCGACCGCCGGCCATAGGCGTAGCGCCCGCGCGCTGAGGCAAGCCGCATGATCGGCGTGCGTGACAGCGTAGTGATCGGCCGCTTGTTTGGCATCGTGCGACGCTCGACAATCGTCAAGCCAGACACAACCGGAAAACCGGCCGCGTGGGGATTGACAACGGTATCCAGCGTCACCACGTTGCCGTTGACCGCTGTTACAGCGCACGTCTCCGCGAGATTCGCCGTCGCGTTGTCCAGCGTAAGCGCTTGGCCCGGAAACAGCCCGGAGAGCGGCCCGGTCAGTGTCACCTGAACGCCGGAGCCGGCCGCGATGGCTGAGCCGGTCCATGCCAGCTGCGGGCTTGCGCCCGCCATGTACGCCGGATTGCCGGAGCTGTCGGCCACATAAACCAGACCCTCGGGCTTATGGCAGACAGCGTTGACCACTGCGCTCGCTTGCGCTATCTGGTCGGTCGTTGCCCTGGCTACGCCGTAGGCAGCCAGATCGGCGCCTGTCAGGTACTGGTTCATGTGGGTTCAGCTCAGGATGGGAGTGCGATTTTGCGTTCCAGCGGCGGCACGATGATCGGGGAACGCGCCGCCAGACCCTCGTCAATCAGGTATCTGCCGAGCTGTGTTTCAACGTGCGCGACGCCTTCTCGAAACTCAACCGTGTACATGATCGGGTTGCCGTAGGCGTCTTGCCATTCGGACTTCTCGATCTTCTTTCCGGGTTGCACAAACAAGCGATGCAGCCCCTTGGTGCCGGGACGGTAGACTTTCATGGGTAACTCCGGTTGATGAATTGCGGGACAGCCTGAAAACAGGCTAAAACAATTACGTCACAGACATGACGGCCAATAAAGCGGCCGTTATTTATTGTAGGTAGTATCCGATCAGGTCAACCGCCAAGGAGGAGGCACCTCTGGCGTTGTCGCCGTTGACGCCTCGGATCATGGAGACAGGTACCCGAATATATAGGTCGTGCTCGCGGTGAGCGCCGTATCCGACACAATGTCGAAGCTCGCAGACCTCAGTGCGTAGTTGGTGTGCAGGCTCGTCACCAATCCTTCGGCTGCCGCGTTGAGCGGGTAAACGAGCGCCTGCACGAACGGCTTTGGTGGAGCGAACGTGACCGTGCAGAGGGTGCCTGCTGACAGGGTGCCCGTTCCCGTCGTGACATAGATCACCCCGTTGTTCGTGTTCTCCAGCAGCCCTTGAGCTCCGGGATAACCGGTGCAGGTTCCCCCTGTGCCGATCTGCGCGGTGGCTCCGGCAGTCGTCGTCACATTGATGTTACCCACACACATTCCATTCCAGCAGCCTGTTCCGTATAGCCCGTTGACCGCTCCGCGACCGAACCCGAGATACTGGATGGCGTTCGTGTAGAAGTCGGTGGATAATCCGCTAGCCTCGGGGGTGGCAGAGACGACTCGCACGCCGTTGCTGAGTGAATCGACGCCGAGCTGATTGGCAAACAGGCCGTTCACCGCGCCGAAATTGAGCTGCGTATTGGTGTTGCCCTGTAACCATACAGCCAGCCCGTTGCCTGCGCCCGATCCGCCTTCTGTGTCGATCTGCTGCACGCTGGAATTTTCGATCCCCGTAGCGCTCACTCCCGCCATCACCAGATTCGGAAAACCGGCGGTGGACAGGGTCGCGGTGCAGGACGCGCTCAGCGTCACCGGGGTCGGCACATAGGCTCCCACGTCCCGCGCCGACGCCACCGTCACCGCGCCGCTCGTGGTGTTGAGCGTCGAGATAAAATATTCATGGTTTGCAGTCAGGCCGCATGCGGTGGCGGTGGGCGTGAAGGCGTAGTTAACCTCCCAATCGGCCGGTGTGGTGACGGTGCCGTTCCCGCTCGCATCGGTCGTGATCGTGTCGGTGATCGCCTGCTGCCCGAACGCCTGCGATTCCACGCGCTGCACGATCATCTGGTTCAGGGTGGCGCTGTATGAACCGCCAATGTCCGCGGTTCCCATCCCGAGAAACTGGATGCCATTGTCCGCCCGACACTCGCGCAGATCGGCAATGTAGCCGATTGTCCCGTTTCCGGGGATGAGAATGTTTGTTCCGACGCTGGCGACGAATTTCATGCCGCCGGGGTAGGTGCCGCACGTGGAACCCTGATCGTCGTAAGAGAAAATGTTCTGGAAATAAGGATGGACGAAATTCTCCAGATCGAGCGGCCCCTGATTGTTGTTCAGCCACACGTTCTCGATGACCGGACCGTAGAGGCCCATGTTGTTCGTGGCTCCTATGTCTACCGGCCCGTTGCAGTTCGTCATGTACACGTTTTTCAGCATGAAATTGCTGATCGCGTTGTTGCCGAAGCCGGTTGAGGGCAGCGACTGTGCGGTATTGTTCGCCGCAATGCATGCGTCCGTACCGTCGCCCTCTATTTTGGTGCCGCTTGAAAACGTGCGCCCTGCATCAAACACGTTGTTGTTGCCTGAGTTCACGAACGATGGTTCAACGCCGATGATGGCGACCCCGGACTTGGGCGCGACATTGACGAACTCGCAAGTGCTCGCCGGGAGATAAAGTGTTCCACCGCCTTGAGCGGCAAGACTATTTATATCGCCCTGTATCACAGTGGTATCCTTCGTCGTACCGCTGCATGACGCTACCCTCTCGTTGGTGAGCGTTGATCCGACCTCGTTGTAGGCGGAGTTGACCGTAACAGTCGCATGCGCCAGCGGACACCAGAGCGTTGCGATGGTCAACATCCCAACCATCAACAACAGCGCTACAAGGAACGTCCAAATCCGCTTCATTACTGTGCTCCCATCGTCAAGGTCACTGAATCGCCCGAGGTGATGGCGGTAACATCGCCGCGCACCTCAGACCATGGCGCGAGAATGGCAAAGCCATCGGACGCGCTCGTTGTGCCGCTCAGAGTGAGCGTGCCGAGCGTCACCCAGCCAACGCCGTCGTCGCTACCCTCCACCACCACGGTTGCCGAGACGGCGCCCGTCCCGGTGACGGTCGCCTCGAATGTGCGGTTGGCCTGCTGGATGTAGAACTCATTGCCGGTGCCGGTCGCGGTAACGCCATTCAGCAGCACCTGTCCACCAGCAACCGCCGGGAACGAAACGAACGCCAGCGCAGCAATCACGGCGACCAACAAGGAACGTATTGACTTCACAGTGAATCCTCCAGAGGTGATCGGACATAAAAAAGCCGCCGGCATTTCTGCCAGCGGCTTTGATCTGACCGATCAGGTCAGATTACGGCTTACGGACGGACAACAGCCACTGTGGAGTGGGCGTAGGTCGCGCCCTTGAACACCACGGCGTCAAACTTGATGCCGACGAACTGCCCGGCGAGGTTGCCGGTCAGGCCAAGCTGGAACAGACGCGGATTCGGGTTGTCCTCAGCGCCGGAGATATACGGGATCTCCACTTCCTTCTCCGAGACGATCACGGCGAAGTAGTTGTTGTTGCCGGCGGGAGGAGCCCCGAAACCGTAGGCAGCACCCGCAGACTTCGGCAGGTACACGTCAGGAATCAGCGGCAGACGGCCGGCCTGAGTGTTCAGCGCGTTCACGACCACCCCAGCGGAAATCTCCATCTCCTGAAGCTCGATGTGCGACGCGCGGGCTTCTTGATCGATGTAGTCACCCAAGATCGGGTTGACGTAGATCGCGGTCGGGCGAACATCGTAGGTCTCGTTCGCAATCATCGCGGCAACCTGAGACTTCAGGCCGTCAATGATGGATGCGCCCGGAGCGATGGTCGCCTGCTGGGTAATCTGAGTCAGACCGCCCATCCATTCCAGCGTGGTCGGAGCCGACAGCGAGGTGTCAGTACCGATCCACAGCATCGAGGCGCGCTTCAGCTCGACAGCGCTGATGGTGTCCTCGATGTCCTTGCCCACCACATAGGCGAACTGGCCCTGCTGCTCGGTTACGTCCTTGTCGAACTGGCTGACGTTGGTCTGCGAGATCGCGGCCTTGATTGGCACGGACCGCTCAACGCGGGTCGGGCCAGTCGCAGCGGACGCGATGTTACGCGGATCAACAGCAACGGCAGTCCCGATGCTGGTTTCCTCGAAAAAGCGGTGAGGATGACCATTGGCGCGTTGTCCGCCACCACCCAAGCGCTTCAGCGCTGGAGTGCTGCGACGCACAAGGTCCATGATCTCCTTCTCGTACATATTGACTTCGATGGCGCCAACGCCCAAGTAGTCGGCGGCGGCATCAAGCCGAATCATCTTTGCACCCATGATATTCAATCCTCAAGAATCGGTGTAAATGCAAACAGCGCGCGCACAGGGCGCGCAGCCGTCAATTAGGCAGTAGCCAGCAGACCCGCCTGATTCAGCGCGAACTTGGCCTCAAGCCGCTTGGCCACGGGCAGACCGGCAGCCTCAAGCACCTTGTCGACCGCCTCGACAGTAAACGTGCTGTCGCCCTTGACTTCGAGGCCAGCGCGGGCCATCAGGCTGCGCACGTTCGACGGCAGGCTGACGGTCTGACGCGCGGGTGGCTCGCTTGCGCTCAGACGCGCCTGAGTGGCTTCCTTGGCGTTGTTCTCGATGGTGGTGGTCAGCGTGCCGATTGCAGCTTCCAGCTTGCTGATCCTGTCGGTCAGCGCAGGGTCAACAACAGCAGCCGGCGCGGACGCGGCCATATAGTCGTCCGTGGTGTAGATGTGCGGCAGCTCGCCCATGGCAGCTTCGGCTTCCATCTTGTCGGCCATGTGGCGCAGACGCTTCACATGACCGCGCTCGGGATGCAGACCCATGCCAGCTGCTTCCATACCGTCAGCAGCGGCGCGCAGCTTGTCAGCGTGCGGCTTGACAAGGTGGTGAACGCTGGATGCGGCCAGCGGCTGTGCCGTGCCGCTCGCCTTCAGTTCTGCGATGTCTTTCTGCATCGCGGCCAGTGCTTCCAAAATTTCCTTCGACATCGTTTCGCCCTCAGCGGCAGCGGTTGCCGCAAGTTTGGTGGATTGATACGCGGCCTTGTCTTTGTACAAGATTGCGGCCCCGGTGAACTTGCATGCCGTGATTAGCCACTGCGCAGAATCGGGGTTGTCGATACTGGCTTGGACTTCATACGAAAAGCCCAGCTGCTCCTTCTCGGCCCTAATGCTCTGCGCCAACATGGGAAAGTCGGCCTTGTAAACAAAACCTTCGATGTGGAGCGCGTCGCCCTCAATGCGAGCGTCGGTAATCACTCCGATCTTCTGCTGCGGATCATGACCGTCCATGGTGTCGCGCATGTCGACGGCCATCCCCAGCAGCGACGGGATAGCGGCTTCTGCGACATCGCGGGGCAATACAACGAGCTTTCCATTGCTGCCCATCAGCGGACGGTCGCTTGGCTGGTCCAGTCGGGCCAATATGCCGGTGAACGGCATACGGTTCGGATGGTCCGGCACAAGCGGAACGTCCAGACTCTCAGCTGCGAGTGCGAGCGCGTGGAGCTTCCATTTCTCGGTCTCGATGCCGAGCTTGTGCGCGCGTTCCAAGATGCGCTTGCGCGCTTCGGCTCGCTCGCTATCGGTGAGACCCTTGGTATAGCTCACCATGTCCCACGCCATGCGAACGTGCCGCGCGTCGTGGATTGGAAGCATGCGTTTTCCGGGTACGGCAAAATCGTCATCCGGCAGCGCGTCGCGCTCGGCTTTGGTCAGTGACATGAGGTAGTCCCGCAGAAGTGATGCGCGCAGACGCGAAGCGCCTACGCTGTGAATGAGTCCGGTTTTTTCGCCACGGTGCGCAGGGATGACCGGAAACCGCTGGCACAGAGCTAGACGGCCTTGTGAGCCGCCGTCTGAGCGCCCCGGTGGGCGCTTAGAGGTGCTGTGCTACTGAATGAATCAGGCCAATCAGGTCAGCGTCGACCTTCTTGTCCGCAAGGATTGACTCCACGTCCTTCAGGAAGGTGGCAAGCTCGCCCACGCGCAGCTCGACGGTCGACAGGACGGACGCCTGAGCGTGGTTGCCTTCACCGACTGCCTTGGCGCGCGCTGCGACAACAGCAGGTAACAGCGCTGTTGGCGCTTTCGGTTTCGGCGCTGGAGCCGGGGTTTTGTCGGCAGGGTTTACCGCTGCCTTGGGGGTTGGATTAGCCATGGTGTCGTCTCAGGTGAATGGTTGACGGGTCGCGGATTACGCGAGCACCAGCACGTCAATCGTGCCGGCAGCCAGCTGGTTCGCCGCCAGACGCGGGTTGAGCGTCACGGTAAAGCCGGCGTTGGTTTTGGCGCTCACGAACCACGTGGCGTCCTGTCCGGGGTTGACGAACACACCATAGCTGTCGGGCAGCTGGCCAACAAAGGCCACATCGACGGTTACAGCATCGCCAGCGGCAGCGCCGGCCACGTTGGCAAGCCCGAACTTCGCGGCAACGATGACGCGATCCATGCGGGCAAGCTGGGTTCCGTCAACAAGATCAATCGTGTGAACATCACGAGACATTTTCGATTACTCCTCAGTGTCTGAATCAGGTGAAGCGCTCGGCTGTGTTGCCGGCGCCGGGGGTTGCGGTTGCGGCGCGTTGTTCGGTTTGCCCAGCGCAGGGTCGTAGACTTGCTTGGCGGAAGTTGCTGCCTTGGACGCGATCCGGTAATCCGCGTTCAGCATGTCGGCCCATCTGCTCTTGGACGGCTCAAGCCCGAGCTTCTTGCGCTGCTCGTTCGGTGTCAGGACGTTTGTGTTGTAATACGTCTGATAGATGCTCGCCGTAGCCTGCTCGTCCTCACGGTCAATCCCGAGGAACTTGAAGCACAGGTTGTGGAAACCAAGACGCCCGTGCAGTGCTTCGCGCGTCAGATGCTCCTCGACCATGCGCGCGGTGGGCTTGATTACTTGGTCCCAATCCCGGTCCTCGGCCACCTCCGACGTGTTGCGGTTTACGTCACGCTCAACGCCAAGGTTTTGCGGGCTCAGATCGAACGCTGCCGCGATCTCGCGCACCAGCATTTCCTGATACTTGAGATACAGCTCCTCGTCGCGTCCGCCGTGAAGCACAACGGCCTCCGCAGCTTCGCCGCCGACCATGGGCGTTTGACCTTGACCCTCGACCTCGTTGGTCCAGTATTCACGGAACGCTTGGATGGCCTGCCGATCAGCGCCCTTGAAAAACAGCAGGTTTTTCGGCTGTGAATTGCTGGCCACGTTGCCCGCGTAATCCTCCACGCCGAGCTTGCGGCTGATCGTGCGAAACGCGATCTCCAGCGGCCCATAGCCATACGGCGTGTCGGTGGAAGGATTCGGCCGCATGTAGATGATTTCGCGGTTCAGCAGCGGCTTGCCTTCCATGGTGCCAACGTTTCCGTAGCCGAGTACTTGCATGTAGCGCGCTTCGCTTTCCTTGCCGTCCCAGCTTGGCACGATCTGGATTGACTGCGCGTCAACCGGCCACATCCACAGCGGACGCTCGGGGTCAGAGCCCAGCTGCTGCTCGATCACGCCAGCCGAAACGGCGAGATAATCCTCAAGCACCTGTGTCAGCAACAGCGAGAAACTGTCTATCTGGTTAGGATGCTCGAAACAGTAGGTCGCGGTCTCGATCTGCGCCTTGAGCGCGGCGTTTTTCGTGATACCGGGCTTTGCGGTGATTTCCCACGCCAGCTGGGTGACCGGGTTGCGGATCGCGTTGATGGCGCGACGAGCATACACGGTGCGCGAGAATCGGCGCAGGTTCTGCGGTGTAGCCTTCGGCAACGACACGCGCTTGTTGGACAGGCGCCGCCCACCAATTGCGAGCAGGCGCGGGTACAGATCGGTGTCGCGCTTTGGTGCCTTGCGCCGACGACCGGCCAAGAGCTTGAACGGGTTTTGCATGGGTTATCCAAAGGCGAAACCGCCTCTTTTGTGCCAGCGGACAAGCTGCTGGGTCATTGCGTCCACGTCGTCGTCATGCGTGCCGTTCGGGAACACCACGCAATACTCAATAAAATCGAGCACCCACGGAGCGATTGACGGATCAGGAAGCCACACGTTACCGGCTTCGACTTCCGGCTGAATCGCCATCGCGCGCGCAACCTTGCCGCCTTCCGGAGACACAGCGATGATGCCGGGGATCTCGGCCGTCAGCGTGTCGATAATGGCCGGCCCGTTGGCCGTGTCCTCAATGAGTTTCGCGGTTGCTTCGGGCCAGCGGTAAGACGTGGCACGGATCGCGTTCAGCGTCTCGGTAAACGACATGCGCTCATTGACGCGATAAAGAAGATACTTGTTCGCGCCGACGCGGCCCCACACTTGGCCAGACACAAAATCCGACGTATCCAGCTTTTTGAACGTGCAATCCCAGCTCTGCGACACTTCGTCAAACTGAGCGGGCGCAACCTTGTAGAATTTGAACCATCCGCGCTTGAATATCGCGCCGCCAGCTGGCGACGGCCGCTGTTGAAGCTGTCCGGCAGCGCCTTGGCTCCCGAGCGCGGTTTTGATTTTGGCAAGCTCGGTACTGTTGTACTGCTGAGGCCACAGCAGGTCGCCCTCATTGGCTCGCGGATCAACCCATGGCTCTACGGTGCCATCCTTCGCAAGATGGCGTGACGTGGGCGCAGCGCGCACGTCAACGACTTTACGGTTGCCGCCGATCATGTAGACGCGCGTCGGCTCGAACTCAGCCGGCAGACACAAGTGGTCCCAATTCGCCAGCTGCTCGCTGAGAATAAACCCGGTCGGGTCGTTTTCATGCAAGCGCTGCATAATCAGCACTTGCGCGAACTCGCGCGGATTGACGCCACGGGTTGACATGGCGCGCACGTGTTCGATGGCGACATTGCGCATCGCCTCGCTGTGCGCGTCGTTGGCGCGCAGCAGATCGTCCATGATGGCGCGGTGCACACGCTCGCCAGTACCGAGACCGCCGACCGACGAGGCCACGCGGAAACCAGTACCCGCGTTCTCAATCCGCTGCTCGCCGGCTTTCGTCAGTTGTACGCGGTCGCCCCAAAACTGCTGGAACCAATCCGACTGAATCAGCATGCGGGACTTGTTGTTGTCCCGCTCGGACAGCGCCGACGAATACGAGGCGGTCAGGTATCGGTAGTGCGGCCGGTTACGCGGCCCCCACTCCCACGTCGGCCACATGACAACCGTGGTCAGCGATTTCATGTGCCCCGGCGGCACATTGATAATCAGGTTTTTTACATGCCCGAGGGTGATGGCCTCAAGGTGCTCGCAGATCGCCCGAATGTGCCAGCCATCCACATAGTCGGTGGCCGGCTCGACGACATGCCACGCCTGCCGGATAAAGTTATGTAGCCGCTTCTCCGCCAGATCCCGGTCGATCAGCTGGCGCGTCCTCAAAGAGATCGGAGACGGCTTTGAGGTGTTCGACTGTTTCTTCGGAGAGCGCATTGAGATCGAGCGTGCTAACGAGGTAGGCCCATGCCGCTCCGCGAGTTTTCCAAGGCGACTTGATGGGTTGACCGTCGCCGTCCGTCATTTCCAGACGGTCAGTCTCTTTCCAGCCAGCGCGGGTTTTGAGCCAGAAGATTGCAGCGGTCACAGACCCCATGCCCTTACCGAGCGCCTTGCGGTACAGCGACTGCGCGACGTTCGCGTTGGCCTTGGTGGCCGACGTGTCCAACTCAGTGCGGAACGCCTTGCGCAGCGTCTTGAGGCTAATGTTTACCGCCTTGCACATTTCCTCTTGCGGCGTACCGCAAGCCGCCATGGTCTCAACCCACTGGCGGTCGCGCTCAGTCGGGACGTACTTTTTCACGGGACTTTCCCCCCTTTTTATAGCGGGGAAGTCAGTTTAAACGCACAACCGAACGCTCCCGCTGTTACGGCAGGATGTGCCCCGTGAAACGATCACAGGTCAGCGCTTCCCACCAGCTGTTACCTTCTGCGGTACCGGCAGTCACCGGGATGTCACGCCATCCCCGCGCCTCACCGAACAGTACCCCCATATGCGGGATGGCAGGCTGGGGTCCAAGGCGACACGCCTGCTTGTACGCTGCCCACCTACCGGGAAACCGGAACCGCAGATGCAGCATGGTGTGGCAACGTCCACAGAGCCAATGGCTCGAATCAAGGTAGTCGGCCAGCGTTGGCCCGTACTCCTCCTGATGGAGCATCGTGTTATGAGTCTGGCCGCACATCTCGCACGGCTTGGGCGTGGCATAAGGCTCAGGGATGGTGCCCTTGGCCCGAGCGGCGTTGAACGCGGTCTGCATGCGCTGACGATACGCGCCGCTGTATTGTTTGTAAGACGAAAGTGCCATGGTTCTTATCCGGGTTGAGGGCAGTATTGCCCTGCTTGGACTCTACCACGCTGACGCTCCAGCGCAAGGATCACTTACGCTTGTCGTGTCTCGTTTCGGCCGGATACCACGCTTTCGAGTAGCGGTAATTCTTGATGTCGCGCGCCTCGAAAATTCCGTCTTGATGCAGAAGATTTACCTCCTCCACCGTGGCGCCAATCTCTTGAGCCACTTGCTGCGGATCATAACCGTGTACGTCCAGCAGCTCACGGACAATTGCGGCCATGCGGAACGCGACATGCGTGCCCTTGGCCCGGTTGATGCGGATGGTCAGCAGCATGGCATCCGGCCGGCTGAGCCGCAGCACCACGCACGGGCACTGACCATGGTATCGCTCGCGCAGCAGCTTGCTGTCACGCGCCAGCATCGCCCGGTGGAAGCCGTCAATAATCACGCCATCCGTGGTTATCAGAACAGGCTGAACCCACCCCTGCTTGATAATTGACAGCTCCAGCAGCCGCAGCTCTGCGGTCATAACCACGTTTGGGTTGTAGTCATTGGCGTTCAGGCCAGAAGCATCACGCCACTCTACGCGCTCAATCGGGTCACTCATTTTCGCTCGCTCTTGGGGATGGGCATAAGCTCACGCTTGTACCCGCCCGCCCGGAAAAACTTGAACACGTAGGCAGGCGGGTACGCGCCGGGGTCAACCGCGTTGCGCCGGACAATCCCAGCCAAGCGCGTCAACGCCTTGTCTAGCCATACCGGGTCTGTCACATTTTCTTCGACCCACGCTTTTACGCCATCGTAGGTCTGGCCATATTTCTCGACATCGCTGGCCGCGTTGCGCTTGATGTCCTGCCAGTAGCGTTCCTGCAAGATCATTTCGGGGAAGATGCTGACCACCTGCTGATACAGCGTCGGGTCAATCTCCCGCAGCTTGTTGAATCGCTTGGCGCTCTCCGCGATCATCGGGGTCGCCACCCGCAGCGACGTGTGCGCCCACAGCTGCCGGTCATAGATCGGGCAGTAGCGGATTTCGTGATCGTGGAAGAATTTGAACAGGTCGTTTTCTTCCCAATCAAAAATGGGCTTGCACAACGACACGCGCGGCGTAGAGCTGGCGTTGATGTAATTCTCGTTCAGCTTGTTCACCGACGCCCGGTAACGGATCAGACCTTCGCTTGCGCGGATGCCGGTCAGGTACGCGACCTTACCCTTGTAGCCGGAACGGCGGCAGATATACTCGTCCGCGTTCCACTGGTCATAGATCGTGTCGTCGCCCGGCTCTTGGACGAGCGCAAAATCCGGCTTTGGCCGGATATGAGGACGATTCACGTCCCATTGCACATACCCGCTCACCTTGCCGAGCACGAACATCGACGATTGCAGCGGTATGGCGTAATACTCCAGCTTGACCCACGGCTCCCGGCGATGGGCAGCCACAAAGTCAATGACGACGTTCGGTATCAGTTCCTCGTCACGGAACACGGCGTTGATGCGCTCAATGCCACGCTCGGCCGCGACCATGCGCGTCAGATGAAGCACTGCCAAGCTGTCCTTGCCGCCCGAAAACATCACAGCCACTGTGTCGTGCGTGTCGAAAATGTGATGTATGCGCGCCTTGGCTTCGGTCAAAACGTCGCTTTCGATGTAGCGCTTATATCTGGCCATGGTCGCCAAGATAGGCGCCGAGGCGCGCGCCTACCGTCTCCAAATCCGGGTACGCCGATTTCAGGCGCTTGAGGAAGTCATACCAAGCGTCCCGCTGCTGGTCGTCATCGAAAATGATGTTGTACGAGATGACAAAGGACGTGTCCTTTTCGCCGTCACCATCCTTGCCCGCGCCGGGGAACATAATGCCCGAGAGTTCGTCACCACTGAAGCCAGTGAGCGCCAGATTGAAGTCGGTCTCGCCCAACGCATGCAGCTCCAGCTTTAGCAGCTCGCTGTCCCAGCCGGCATTAAGCGCCAGCTTGTTGTCTGCCAAGATGTAGGCCCGGCGCTGCTTTTCCGACCATCCGGTGCAATCCAGCACGGGCGCGCAGCCCTTGGGGATCTCCTGACCGTCCGGCAGACGCACGATAGCGCCTTGCGCGTACAGCAGGCCGGCCGCAAGCACGCGACCGTGGCCGGCGACAATGCCATCCGCGTCCGCGAGCACGGGGTTGGTCCATCCGAACTCAGACATGGACGCGGCGATCTGCTCAATCTGCTCGTCGCTGTGCGTGCGAGCATTGCGCGCATACGGCGTCAGTTCGGTGATGGGCCGAAATTCGATGGACATCGTTGGCATTGGCGGCTCACGCTAATTCAGGGAACACAGCAAAAACAGCGGGATGGGCAACAAAGCGGCCATCCGGGCAGCGGTAATCGGCCAGCTCCGCAACAATCAGGCGCCAGCGCTTACGCCCACCTGAGCGTACGGCAGCTCCGGGCCGCTGATAGCGTTCCGGCGCGATTGTGCGCCCCACCTTGACAAGCGTGCCGTCCAGTACGGCATAGACGTACTCGTCCGGCACGGCTCCAGTGACAGGCCGCGCTCGCCGTGGAGCCTTGTCCACAAACGACCGCGCCGAGAGCGGATTATGCTTGACGCAATAACCCGAAGCTCCCGGCGCGGAGTCACAGCCCACCCTACGGCACGCACGCAGCAATGTCAGCATCCGCTCATGGCTCGAAACCTCGTTTTGGTTGCTTGTCCTCTATGCCACTTCCCAGATCGTCACGCACCTCTGGCGAATGTAGCGAAAATCATACGCCCATTTTTCGCCGCCGCAAGTTATAATTACATCGCAGGTCATAAGCGCGACTGCGGCTAGTCGTTTTACCCATAAAAACATTCTGTTATGACTTCCTATGCGTAATCTTGACTTACTGTCCATCCGGGCATATAGTTCTAAACATGAACACCACAACAAACAACGGAGACAAGGCCATGAATACCACCGACCCGCGCGAGGAAATGAGAGCGGTTCTGAAGGCAGCCGGATTTAAGGCAGCCGGCCGCAGCAAGGAAACCGAGTTTTACGCCAAGGGCGACCGGGACGTAAGCATACATGCGGCCAGCCGCAGCAATGTTCCAAACCCGCTCCCGGCAGGCTGGTCCGCGCTAGAGCGGGTTAAAGGTGGCTTTAAGGTTGCCGAAGGCACCGACGCTGCCAGCTTGGCCGCCTTTGTTGCCTAAACAACAGTACAACAACAGGAGAGACGACGATGCAAAAAATGAGCAAGCGGGCGCTGGAGATTAGGGATGAAATTCTGGCAGACGCGGCGCAACGGTACGGCAGCGAAACGGTGGCCGAGTGGGCGGACGACCGCGTGGCGCGTGAGCTGATTAACGCGCTGGCGCAGTCCACAGCAGGAATCACTGAACGCGCTACGCGGACAGAAGGAACGATGGACAAGCCAATCAAAATCATTATTGAAGTCAGCGGCGGCGTAGTACAGGGCGTCTACTCCTCGCTAACCACCCCCGGCGCAATCGTGGTGACGGTGCACGACCACGACAACATCAAGGCCGGTGACACGGCGCCCGAAGGTGCCGATGAATACATGAACCCGCGCTGCGCCATCTGGTAGCGCGACCAACCAACGGAGAGAAGCAATGACCCACACAGCAACCTATTCACCCGAGGACAACAAGCTGCGCCTATATCCGGCGTGCCGGCTGGAGCGCGCCGACTACGAACGGGTCAAGGAAGCCGGCTTTTTTTGGGCGCCGAGACAGCAGCTGTTCTATGCGACGTGGCGACCCGACGCGGAGGATCTGCTGATCGAGATGTGCGGCGACATAGCAGACGAGGACACTACCCTTGTCGAGCGCGCCGAGCAGCGGGCCGAGCGCTTTGCGGGCTATCAGGAAAACCGGACTGCGGATGCACAGCGCGCCAACGCGGCAGTGTCAGCGATTGCCGACAACATCCCGCTCGGGCAGCCAATCCTTGTCGGACATCACAGCGAGAAGCACGCGCGCAAAGACGCTGAGCGGATCGAAAACGGCATGCGCAAGGCCATCCGCATGTGGGACGGCGCCGAGTATTGGGGTCAGCGGGCAGCTGGCGCGGTCCGCGCCGCGAAGTACCATGAGCGGCCAGATGTCCGCGCACGGCGCATCCGCAAGATCGAGGCCGAGCTGCGCAAGGCAGAACGCGCAGCGCACGAGGCACGCACCATCCGCAAGTTGTGGAGCTTGGAAAATATCACGCTGGAGCAGGCGCGCGCCATCGCAGAGCGCGTGCCGACACACGTGGTCTCGCACGACGGGACGCCTTGGAGCGCTTACGACATACTGCGACCCGAGGATGAGCGCTATAGACGCTGCCCCATGATGACGCTGCCCGAAGTCATAGAGCGCGTAACGCGCAACTACCTGAACCAGACAGCGCGGCAAGAGCGTTGGATTGCGCACTACAGCAACCGGCTCACCTACGAGCGCGCCCTGCTCGCGGCAGCTGGGGGCACCGAAACCGACAAGACGAAACCCGAAAAAGGTGGCGCAGCACAGTGCTGGGCGTCTCCATACGGCGGATGGTCCTACATCACCAAGGTCAACAAAGTCTCAGTGACAGTGCTGCGAAATTGGGGAAACGGCGGTCAGAACTTCACACAGACCGTCCCGTTTGACGGGTTGCGCAGACTAATGACCGCGACCGAGGTGCGCGACGCGCGGGCGCAGGGGCTGCTGATCGAAACATCCGACAAGACGGGCTTCATGCTGGTGGAGACGGCGCCAGCTGGCAGCAAGCCAGCTCCAGCCAAGACTCCCCCCGAACCCACTCCCGCGCAGAGTCTGCGCAACGCGCTGGCGGACATTGCGGTGAACGGCCGCATAAAAGTGCGCGCGGTAGATCAGCTATTCCCCACTCCCCGCGATCTGGCAGCGCGCATGGCAGACGCTGCCGAAATCCAGCCGGGCCACCGCGTACTTGAGCCAAGCGCGGGAACTGGTCGCCTCCTCGGCGCAATGGGCGACCGAATGATTGAGCGCCATGGTGAGCGGCGAGCCGGCGATGCGGTAGCCGTCGAGATTGACTATGATCTCGCTGAGCAGCTGAGCCGTGACTTTCCGCTGACCCGCGTACACTGCGGCGACTTTCTGACGCTGGCCGACAAGCTGGGCACGTTTGACCGGATCGTGATGAATCCGCCCTTTGCGCGCGGCGCGGATATACGGCACATCAAACAGGCCATGCAGATGCTGCGGCCCGGCGGCCGACTCGTTGCAATCTGCGCGAACGGTCCGCGCCAGCAGGACGAGCTGCGCCCGTATGCCTCGGAATGGATCGAGCTGCCAGACGGCACGTTTGCTGAGACCGGAACCAAGGTGCGCACAGCGATGATGCTGGTTCAAGCCGGCGCAGCATAAGCTGATCGGGGTAGAACACCGAGCGGTGTTCTACCCCTATCCCCGCTTATAGCACGCATAAAAAACTTCGTTGCAAAAAAACTGTTGTCGGCTGTTGCGTAATCTTGACTTACTGTCCTAAAGGACATATCATTAAAACATGCAACACAACACCCAACAACGGAGACAGACCATGAACGCAGTACAAGTCACAGTCGAAACCCTTAACACCTTCACTAAGCCCGTGCTGATAGAGATGGCCCGCGTACTGACCGGCAAGGTCGGTGACAGCGCCCGCACCGACAAGGTGAAGTATGTTGAAGCGCTGAGCGTGTTCGGCGCCGAGGAACTGACCACGGCGTATGAGCAGGCAACAGCGGCCAACAGCGACGACGACGCCGCAGCGCGCAAGCTGGTTGAGGCGCTTAACCTGCTGGTCAAGCCGCAGGCGAAGGCGCCGCAGATGGACGAGGCCAAGGTGGCGCAGATGATTGAGCAGGCCAAGGACATGATCGGCGCAGAAGTCGAAGCCGACATGGACAGCAAGCTGACCGCTCTGCGCGCCGAGCTGGCCGACATGACACAGAAAGTGGCCGAGGCCGCAGCCGCGACCCCGCGAGTCGAGAAGCTGGTGGTGGCTCAGGGCATTGAGCGCAAGGTGGAGGGCCGCACGCACGCGATGTTTGACAAGGTGTGCAAGCTGGCCGCCATCCGCAAAAACGTCCTGCTGGTCGGCCCTGCCGGCGCCGGCAAGACCAAGCTGGCGCACCAAGTAGCCGATGCGCTGGGGCTGCCTTTTTACAGCATCTCTTGCACAGCCGGCATGAGCGAGACCCATCTGACCGGCTGGCTGTTGCCCGTAGGTGAGAGCGGACGGTTTGTGTACGTGCCATCCATGTTTGTGACGGCCTACGAACAAGGCGGCGTGTTCCTGCTGGACGAGGGCGACGCGGCGGACGCTAACGTGTTGATGGTGCTGAACCAAGCGCTTGCGAATGGCGGCTTTTTCATCCCACAGCGCACCGAGAAGCCCTATTGCAAGCGCCATGCGGATTTTGTTTGCATCATGGCCGCCAACACATTCGGCCACGGCGGAGACATGGTGTATGCGGGCCGCGAGCGGCTTGATGGTGCGACGCTTGACCGCTTCCGCAGCGGGATCGTGTCGATTGAGTATGACGCCGACCTTGAGGAAGCGCTGGTTGACCCTGACGTGCTGGCATGGGGCCGCGCGATCCGGGAGACGATCAATGCCAGCAAGCTGCGCCGCATTATGAGCACGCGCCTAATGATTGATTTCAGCGACCAGAAAACTGCCTATGGATGGGGGCGCACGGAATGGACCGAGAGCTACTTCCGGGACTGGACCCGCGACGAGCTGAACAAGGCGAACCAAGGGTAACACCATACCGAGGAGCCCGCGCACAGAGCGCGGGCAATCCTTGGCCAACTATCAAAACTTTTCATGGCCGACCGCTGTTGAGAATCTTGACTTACTGTCCATTTGTACATATCATTAAACCATACAGCACAACATCAACGGAGACCAGAAAATGAGCACGAGAAAAACCAGACCCGGAGAGATGGCCGACACGCATTTTTCCTTCCGCCGGCACTACGATTCGATTGAGGAATTTTGCAATGTTGAGCCGTCGGAGAATAACCGCGACATTTACTACGATAATATTCAGAACCACGATAACCGGCCGGAACTGCTGCCGCAGTGGCTCGGAGTGGGATCATACGATGCAGTACGACGCATTGTCCGAGAAGGATGGCCGCAAGGCGTCGCGCGGCTTGACGCGCTGACCGCTGAAGTGCCGCCGGTCGTTGGACTGCGCAGACGCCCGGTGCGTGGCGACCATGGCGATGAACTGGACATCCATGCCATCAACACAGGTAACGCCGACCGCGCGTGGACGCGGCGCCAGCGGCGCGTGACGGTAGGGGGTCGAGCGAACGTCTGCATACACGTTCATATAAGCGCCGCCGCGACAGTCAAATCCGAAGCGCTATTCTGGCGCGGGGCGGCTGCGGTAAAGCTGAGCGACGCGCTGACCGAGGCCGGCTATGACGTGGAGATCGTGGGGCAGCTGGCCGGGGTGGGTATGAACGCGAATGGCCCAAAGCTCGGATTGTGTGACACTTTTACCATCAAGTCATCCGGGATGCCGCTCGACAAGAACAGCGTGGCCAGCGTGGTATGTCTCGCGGGATTTATGCGTACCTTCGGGTTTGCGCACTACACCAGAATCCCGATGGCAGTCCGGGGTAGCTATGGCTGGCCAACCCACCACCTCCCGGACGACCTGAGAGAACGCCAGATGGTCACCGGGCTCGAAAATGCGTGCAACGCGCAGACTGCGAGCGCTTTTATCCAGCAGGCAATCCAACAGATCACAGCCGGCCAGCTGGCCGCGTAGGAGCGACGATGCGAACCCTTGGGACATACCACACCAAATCATGCTGGACATGCGAGCACGCGGACGTGAGCGCGGGGAGCCATGGCAATTACTACACGCCGCCGGAGGGGGACGAGTGCGACTGTGGCTGCAATGAGCCCCGCTTTCCTTCCCACCTCTACGAGCGCGCGATGGACTGGCCCGCTGGTCGGGACGGTCGGGACGTGTTCGAGGTGCTGGCCGACCTATGCGGCCACTATCAGCCGCGACTTATCAAACAGTGCGCGCATTGCCGCGCGCCGATCAACGAGCCGGTGGCAGGTTGGCAGCTGTGGGCGCACCATTGGGGTGTCGAGCCGTGCTGCTCAGCGGAATGTGTCGTAAAATTGGAAGCGAAGTACATGGGGGAGAGCGACCAATGAAAGCGACGACAAAAAAAGCGCCCCGCGATGATCGCGGGGCTGCCCTATCCGCCATCATGCAATCGAACAACCTCAGCGCTGCGGACGTTGCAGAGATGCTTGCAGACTGCGGAGTAACGGTTCAGATGGTCTATCGGTGGCGCAGTCCGTCGCTGGATCGCCCGATCCCGGCGGCAAAACTTGCGCTGTTGCGTGTGCGCGTAGGATCGCGGGCACGATAAGGACGGCGGCGACCTCCAGCGCCATCACGAATACGGAGGACACCACCACCACCGCTAACAGCCGGAGCACGCCGCTGTTATCGGCAGCAGGTGGGCTTGCCGGCGCGCTGGCCGGGAGATCAATACTACCTAACAGCTCATGAACAAAACTACGGGCAGCCTCTTTAAACATTCTTGCGCCACCCTTTGATAAAGATTACCTCGACGCACCGCAGCACCCGTGCTCTGCGCGGTTGCGGGGCCGTCCTGTCCCGTTAATTCAGGATCAGTGACGGTTCGCAAGATTAGTACAACAGCGGCTGTTGTCAAGCATAACTTACCCTCCGGCTCTGGATATTGAATCCGGGGCTGCCCGACGCTTCAGGACGGCATAGACTTGAGCAAATCTCGAATCTTCTGGCGCTCAACCTTGTTGCGCTCGCGCAAGTTCGCATAACACCACTCGACCACGGCTGCGGTACGAGCGGCGCTCAGCGGAGTGCCACGGCGCTGAAGGTAACGCATCACTTCTTCCAAGACCGCGCGCAGCGCGCCAGCCGAGAACCCGGCGCCCTCCCCGGAAGCGACCCCGAACGCAAGCCAGCACGGGTCCGTGTTTGTCTCGCGCGCGATCAGTCGCAATTTACCAACCAGATAATCCTGCACGCCGGGACCATTCCCCTCGTACAGCGAGATCATCTCGCGCGTGACACCCAGCGCATCACCCAGCTGTGTCTGAGTAAGCTCCGCGCGATCCCGCGCGATCTTGATGCGTGCCGCGATAGCTGCCACATTGTCCATCACTGCCCCCTAAATTTCGTCAGCTTGTTATTTTTGTGAACCACACCACAGACATCCTAACAAATCCAAGCTCGGCTTACCATCACGCAAGTCCGGGGCACGCTCGCGCGCCGAAACGTAAGCCATCCTTGACAGGATGATAAACACCACTTACCATCTTGTGTACCTGAACAATCACAGCAGGAGATGCCGACAAAATGAGACAAGCAAAGGGCAAACGCTCCGCAGAGAGCGACACCCAGCGTCCACACATAGCGGTGCTTAAAAACCACTTCGGCTCAATCGCCGCCGCCGCTAAAGCGCTGGATATTACCCCGAACGCCATTTATATGTGGCCCACCGTCCCGCCAAAACGCGCCGAGGATCTTGAAAAGATCACGCGGGGACGATTGAAGTACAAACAGCTGCGCCCGGCCGCGTAGCGTGCCAGACCGATTTCCTCTCCTGTTGTTGATCTTTGATTGCCGCCGGTAATCCCGGCGGCGTTTTTTGGGAGCGGTGGCATGTCAATCCGGGCAATAGCGTGGGCGCTGAACGTGAAAACCGGGTCGCCCACGACCAAGCTGGTCCTGATTAAGCTCGCGGACAACGCGAACGATGGTGGCGCGTGCTGGCCATCCGTCGCGCTGGTCGCCAAGCAGACCGAGCTATCCGAGCGCGCAGTACAGCAGCACATCCGCCGATGCGAGGAGCTGGGGCTGCTCACCCTCCAATCCCGGTGTGACAAGGCGGACCCACGCCAGCAGACCACGAATCTCTATCGGCTCAACATCGGAGCCGGCGAAACCCTCCCCGAACTAGCCGACGATACACCAGCGTCCACGGTTGTCTCCGAACATCCGGGGATGTTCCACGGCGCGCAGGAGGGGGTGAACGTCCTGCACCCCCCCGGTGAACGTCCTGCACCGGGGGGGGTGAACGTCCTGCACCCCCCCGGTGAACGTCCTGCACCCAGAACCGTCATTGAACCTAAACCTATAACACCTATAGGCGGCGACGTGTTTTTAACCCTCCCACTGAACACCGGGGGCGAATACCCGATCACCGAGGGGCTGCTCGGCCAGCTTGTCCCGCTCTACCCCGCCGTGGACGTGCGCCAGCAGCTTCGCTTGATGCGGGGATGGCTCCTGACCAACGCCACCCGCCGCAAGACTCAATCTGGAGTTCTGAAGTTCGTCAACAACTGGCTCAGCAAAGAGCAGAACCGTGGAGGATCGCATGGAACGAATGGGAGCACTCGCAAACCGAGCCTTGCAGAACGAGCAAGCGAAGCCCGCCGGCAGTTCGAGCGGCACAACCCCACCTAGACGGCAGATCGTGAACCTGTGGGAGCGATTCACGCACATCTACGGCCATCGGTTCGCTACGGCCTACGGCGAATCAGCGCTGAACGCCGAGGGGCAGCTGACCGACGTGGCGCAGACATGGGCCGCCGGGCTCGCCGGTATAACCGGCGAACAGCTCGCGGTCGGGCTCAGAGCCTGCATCAAACGCGAGGACACGTGGCCACCGACTCTGCCCGAGTTCCGGGCGCTGTGTGCGCCGGGACGCGGCCCGATTTACCACCAAGACCTAAGCGCGCGCGAGGACCTTGGTTATCTCCGACTGCCACGCACGCCAATGACCGCCGCGCAGATCAGCGCGGCCGTGGCGGCGATGCGCGAAAAGCTAACCACCAAACAGGAGGACACATCGCATGGCTAGACGCAAAGAACCGAAACCAAAACCATCCGACCTGAAATTTACCGACGACGAGCGCAACGTGCTGCGGTCGCAAGGGTCGCTGCCGCCCGCCCGCGTGTGGCGCGAGTCGTTCCGCTGCGGCTGCGGTGAGTGCCGGTTCCGCAGACCGGCGAGCGGCCACTGCCCAGCCGGCGCGTCCCCGAAGGCCATCACGCTCTACACGAGCGAGGAACGAGTCTAATGCGCGCCGTGTTCGGAGTGTTCGCGGTGATAGCTCTAGCGCTTGGACTGGCGATGGAGGGCGCATACCTCAAGGGACGGCAGGAGTGCGCGGCGCCGGTCGCGCCCGTGGTCAGCCATAAATGCCGGACGCACTCCGCGCTGGAGAGCGTAGCGCAGAGACAGCGGCACGAGATGGCAAAAGCCATCAATACCGTCAACCCCATCGTGCCCGAGCGCCGAATTGCGAGGGAGATCCAGCGCGCATCACGACTCACTGCCGTCAATCCATGGCTGTTGACGGCCGTGGCGATGAACGAGTCCAACTTTGATCCGCTGGCGGTCGGCCGAGACGGCGAGCGCGGCATCATGCAAATCACACGACGCACTGCCGGGGTTGTGGGGTTGCCATGGGACCGCGCCTTCGACATACGCCTGAACACGCAAGCGGGCGCAATGTACCTTGAGCAGATGCTTCAGCACCACGGCGGCTCGCGGTGGCGCGCACTGCTCGCATACAACGGCGGTGGCGATCCGACCTACCCGGCGCGCGTGATGGTGGATTACTACTCGCTTATCAGGGGCGCGCGGTGAGTACCGAGAAGCGCGTCATCGTGATGCGCGACGACGACATGCGTCAGCGCACGATCAAACTGCTGCTGAGCCTTGACCTGCGGGCACCTTGGTCTGTCGCGGTCGCACCATACGAACCCAACCGGACGCTCGCACAAAACAGCCTGCTTCACTTCTGGTGTCGCGTTGCGGCAAAACAGCGCTTCAACACTCACGGCGAGCAGTACAGTCCGATTACATGGAAGGATCACTTCAAGTCGGAGTTTCTTGGCGAGGAAAGCCTCGAATTTTTGGGCCGCGTGTTGACGCGGCTCAAATCGACAGCCGGCCTCAGTGTGCGCGACTTCTCCGAGTTCTTGGATCGGATTGACCATTACGCCGCCGACGACTTAGGGATCATGCTGCCGCACACGGGCCATTATGACGAGGCGATGGGGAGACGATGAGCAAACCAGCACAAGACTTGACGGGCTACAAATTCGGTAAGCTCACGGTGATCGAGCGCGCCGAAAAATTGCGCGGCGTGATTATGTGGAGCTGCCGCTGTGACTGCGGCGGAACAAAGACGGCAGCGGGCAACAACCTCCGCGCCGGCCTCGTGCGCAGCTGCGGTTGTATCCGGCGCGCATCAAGCGCCGCGCGCAGATGCGCACCGGCTCCGGCGACAGGAAGCGCTGCTGAAAAAGCCATCAGCATGTACCTCTACCAATGGAGACCATCATTATGAGCAAGAGACCACCGACGCTCGCTGAACGGCGTCACATGGCATGCGTCGCGGCACTCGGTTGCGTGGTGTGCCGCAACATTGGCCTCGGGCCGACGCCGGCAGCCATCCACCACATCCGTGAGGGCCAAGGCATGAGCGAGCGCGCATCGCACTACCTCGTCATTCCGCTGTGCGCCGACCACCACCAGCACGGCGGTCATGGCGTAGCACTCCACGCCGGACAGGCCACGTTTGAACGTATTTACGGCACCGAGCTGGACTTGCTCGCGCAGACTATCGCGGACCTGCAACTGTGAGGGCTAAGCGCGTTGACAACAATCAGGCCGACGTCGTGAAGGCGCTCGAACGCTGCGGCGTTCAAGTGTTCGACACCTCGGGTATGGGGTTCGGATTCCCTGATCTGGTCCTTGGCTTTCGCGGCAAGACCTATCTTGCCGAGGTGAAAAATGGCGACACGGCTTGGACATTCACGCCGGCCCAAAAACGATTCCATGCCGAGTGGAATGGGGATCGACCCCTGATCTTCACCTCGGTTGACGATGTTGCATTGTGGATCAAGCGATCCGCGTCCCACACAACAGCCGCTGTTTAATTAACCGGAGAACCAGCAATGCCAGAGTCAAAAAATACGTTTCTCGATGAAGCCGCCGAAATCGTGAACGGTGACCGCAATAAATTCTACGGTCACCCGCTCGACAATCACGGCTGTACGGCCGATATGTGGAGCGCATACCTGTCGCGCCGATTCGGTGTCTCCGTTCTCGTCACACCCGAGGACGTGTGCGTGCTAAACATACTGCAAAAAACGTCGCGCGAGGCGAACATGCCGAAGCGGGACAATCTCGTGGACATCATCGGGTACTCGCTTAATGTTGAGATGATCGAGGACGAGCGTGCGCGCCGCTTCCGCGCGATGAGCAGCCTCAACGGCGAAGCGCACGTCAGCGACATCACCGGCACCGAGGCCACGGGACCGGCCGGCGCTTCAGCAACCGGAACAGCAGATCAAGCTGACGCTCCCAGCCCCATCCGCGACCCGGCGTCGCTGGCATGAGTGACGCGCGCCGCAATCAGGGAGCGGGAGCTGCATACACCTGTGCGGCGTGCGCGAGGCATCTCCTCCGTCCAGACCAGTCCAGCTACCGCTGCCGGTATGGTCTAGACGGCTACCCTCACCTAACGATGAACGAGTGCCCACAATGGACCAGACGAGAGAAGCCGGTTATGTATGCAATCCATCCGCGCCGTTCCGCGACGTAGAGCATGCGCTCCGCGTGGCCTATGGCCACGAGAATATGGACGTGTGCAAGATAAACAGCTATGTCCGCGAAATCCACGGATCGAGCGTGTCCTTGTTCGGCCCTGAGACGCCAAATGACCGGCTCGCCGGAGCGGCCATGCTGCGCGCTGCCGTCATCGACCATCTTACCGCCGAGAACGCCAGCACCATCGACGCGCACTACACGGTCCCGAAAGGCATCAATGGCGAGATCACGTTGCCAGAACGGCGCAAGCTCGACAATCTCAAAAAGCTCGCCACGCGCGCTCACCGCCGTTACCCGGCGCCGGCCTTCGCTTTCCTCTGTGACGTGACGCTGCAATGGGGTGGCTACGGCCGCCGCCATCCCGACCTGTGGTGGCGCCGCAAACTCGGCGTGTCGTTCCGCCAGATCATGCAGTGGAAGAACGGCAGCGGCCGATCATCGAGCCCCGGCATATTCCCCGTGCTCAACGCCATGCTCAGCGACGCGCTGCGCGAGCTGGAGGAAATGCTCTGGCGCACCGACGCGATCCAGTACCGCATTTATTCGTAAATACCACTTGCTTTTGCGCGTTCTGTCGTGTAAGTTTTACTTACCCTCAATAATGGCACACCGGGAGACGACACGATGAACAGAATGAAAACCCTGATCCGGCGCGCACGCATGCGGCTCCGGCGCAACCGGATCACGGACCTAATTGAGTACCGGCGCGAACTGAAGCGCCACATCTGCGAACTGGACGACCAGATCACAGACTTGATGCTGGAGGACGCGCACGCGCGCGCTGCCAAATGGACCGCCTGACTGAAGCGGTAGTCTTGATCCGATCACTGCGGATCGTCTGGTATGTGGTGGCCGCGATAGTGGTGGCTTACGGGGTTGAGTGGGCGATAGGCAAACTACGGAGATAACGAGATGGGCAAGCAGAACAGCAACGGTAAGGGGATGGCCGCGCAACAGCAGAAAGGCGGCGCGGTGGTCCCATGGCAGGCCGCCATCGCAGAAGCCGAGCGCAAATTTTCCGAGATCGCTAAGAGTGAGGGCAATCTCGTCTCTTACCAAAAAGAGGCGATGTTTGCGTTGCAGCTGGTCGGCAAAAGCGAGCTGTTGCAGCGCTGTGCTCCGGAGAGCATCCGCAACGCGGTCATCAATATTGCGTCGGTCGGCCTGTCGCTGAATCCCGCGACCAAGCATGCCTATCTGGTGCCGCGCGACGGTCAGGCGGTGCTCGATATTAGCTACATGGGGCTGTTGCACATTGCCACCGGCTCCGGCTCCATCATTACCGGCAAAGCCGTGATTGTACGCGCGAACGACCTGTTTGAATTTTTCGGGCCGTTCGAGACCCCGCTCCACAAGTTCAATCCGTTCGAGAGCCGTGAGGCGCGCGGGGAGATCATCGGGGTCTACTGTGTTGCCAAAATTCACGATGGCAGCGTACAGGTGGACACGATGTCCATGGAGCGCGTACACGAAATCCGCGAGCGCTCGAAGGCGTACAACCGCAAGGGCGACAAAGCGCCGAGCGGGCCATGGGTCACTGATCCCGAGGAGATGATTCTCAAGACAATCATTAAGAACGCCAGCAAGACTTGGCCCAAGAATGATCGAATCAGCACGGCGGCGCACGTGCTCAATGAGCATGAAGGACTGCGGCAGGAGTTTCTGGCCGGGCAGCAGGAAATCATGCCCGAGTCGTTGAAGCGCTGCATAACGGACGAGCAGGTAGCGGCCATTCTGGCCGAGTGCCGGCGCTGCGGCGTCAACCCGGAGAAGGTGGCCAAGATGTACTCCGCGCCATCCGTTGAGGAAATCGAGGCAGATCACTTCGACGAGGCGCTGGCACGTCTCAAAGAGAAACCCGACCGCGCCAAAACTGACGCGGCGGCATAACCAGATCATCAACCAACGAGGAGCAACCACAATGAACGCACCAACACCACAGCCGACAACAGCGCCGCGCGTATTCCCGGCAGATCCATGCCACTGCGACGGCGAGCCGGTAGGCGGCACGCACGCCGATGCCGGCATGATGCTGGCGGACTACTTTGCCGCGCATGCGCCGGGCGTAGTGCCAGACTGGTTTGTCCATAGATGGACGCCGCAGGAACCACGACCAACGGTGGACCACCTGTCGCCCGACGATCAGCGGCGCGCAAGAGCGTGGCTCCACGACCCGATTTATGACCTGAGCGATGACCCCGAAAGCGATCTGTATAAGTACCAGCAGGCTATTGAAGCGTGGCGCTCAGCGTCAATGGAGCATGAGCGCATGGACGCTGCGGTGCGATTCTTTCAGTGGCGATGGTATTACGCCAACATGATGCTCCATTTTCGCACCACGGGCCTTTAAGTCATGGACGCGGCGACCGAGCTGTATTTTGAGCAGGGAACGCCGGAATGGCTTGCGGCCCGCGAGGGCCGCATCACCGCCAGCTGCTTCCATTACGTCATGGGAAGCCCGAAGGCTCAGCGCTCATACCTTGCGCTTATTCGCGGCCTGAAGGCCGGCGCACCCTCCGGCATGCGCTCGCTGGAGCATGGCAAGCGATACGAGCCGGCCGCGATAGCGGATTTTGAGTTCACCACCGACCACGAGGTCCGCCACGTCGGGCTACTTATTCACCCCGAGATGCCGGAGGTCGCGGCGTCGCCGGATGGTCTGATTGATCCAGACGGCGGCGTCGAGATCAAGTGCCCGAGCAATCCCGAGATTCACACAGCCACTGTGTTCAGGGGGGCGATGCCGACCAAGCACGTCCCGCAGGTTCAGGGAAATATGTACGTGTCGGGGCGCGCATGGTGGTACTTCATGTCCTTCGATCCGCGCGCGCCGCTCGCACGGCGCCGGTTCCTGACGAAAATCTGGCGCGACGAGCCATACATACGAAAGCTGGATCAGCGCGTGCGCGCCTTCCGCGAGCACCTGTTAAACGGGACCGAGCCGCAAGATCAAGACATCACTACAGCAGCCATCCCGTTCCTATAAAAAGATGTAAGTTTCACTTGCTTTCGCGCGACTCTTAATGTAAGTTTGATTTACTGACCAACAACAATACGGAGAGCAGACAATGGCAACGCCCGCGACAGAGATGGCCGTACCGTCCTCCGACGCTGAGTCAGCAGATCCCGCGTTCACTGCTATTGGTGCGCGCAGAAATGACCTGCTGGCAGCCGCACAGCGCGCGGTTATTGATTCACCCGAGGCGCTAGAGAAAGCGGCCGATCTGACCAAGATGATAAAGGTCGCGGCCAAGAAATCGGATGATCTGCGCCTGACCTTGGTAAAACCAATCAAAGAGCACGCGGCGCGCATCGACGCGATGTTTAAGCCCATCAAGGACGATCTGGCCAAGGCCGAGACGGCCATCAAGAACAAGGCCGGCGCGTACATGGAGGAGCAGCGCCGCATCGCTGCCGAAGCCGCTGCCGCGCAACAGCGCGCACGCGAAGAAGCAGCGCTCAGAGCTGCCGAAGCCGCGCAAGAGTCTGGCGACCAGACGGCTGCGGACCAGATCATCCAGCAGGCCGCCGCTGCCGCTCCAGTGGAAGCCGAGGCTCAAGGCGTAGCGCGCGGCGATTTTGGCGGGACGCTCAGCACCCGGTCAACGACCAAGCATCGGGTGGTGGACATTACCAAGGTGCCCGCCGAGTTTCTGCTGGTGAATGACGCGGCCGTGCGCGCAGCCATCCGGGCCGCGCAGAAAGCCGCAGCGGAAAGCGGGCGGCCGTTCGAGCTGACCATAACCGGAATCGAAATCTATGAAGATCAGACGGTGGTGAGCCGGTGAGCATCCAATCCTGCTGGGTCCAGACATACAGCGGACGCGCATTTTACCCGTTCGATCCGGCGCCGAATCAAATCACGGCCCGCGACATCGCGTGGGCGCTGTCCATGAAGTGCCGGTACAACGGCCACTCCAACAGCTTCTACAGCGTGGCACAGCACTCCATTCTGGTCTCTGAGCAGTGCGCCATTGAGCGGCCCGGCGACACGGACTATGCGCTGTGGGGTCTGCTCCACGACGGGGCCGAGGCATATCTGCCGGACGTGCCGCGCCCGCTCAAGCCGTACATGCCGGGATTTGTGGAGCTGGAAACCAAAATCATGCGCGTGATCGCAGACTGCTTTCGCCTCTCGTGGCCAGAGCCGCCGGGCGTCAAGCGCATCGACACGGCGATCCTCGTGGACGAGGCGCTTGTGCTCATGGGAGACATAAGTGGATGGCAGCTCCCCGAGCCGCGCCTTGGAATACCCATCCTGCCCATGGACCAGCGCGAGGCGTTTGGTCGCTTCATGTGTCGGTTCAGTGATTTGTTCGGAATCGTTTAACAATGAGGAAAAAAAGGTGAGCGGAAAATTCACAGTTTCTAGGCCGGCTGTTGCCGGCGCAGTGCAAGCGCTGGTCAACAACTGCCACGGTCTCGCGGTGTCCGCCGGCTGGTGGCATGACCTGCATACCGGCGAGAAGCTGGAGCGCAACGTGGGTGAGATGCTTTGCCTCACGCACAGCGAAATCAGCGAGGCCATGGAGGCGCACCGAAAGAACGCCATGGACGACCATCTCCCCGAGCGCAACGGCATGGAGGTCGAGCTGGCAGACGCGCTTATCCGAATCTGCGACATCGCTGGCGGCCTCGGGCTCGATCTGGCCGGCGCGGTAGCGGACAAGCTGGCCTATAACGCCACGCGCGCAGATCACAAGCGCGAAAACCGGCTCGCTGCTGGCGGAAAGAAATACTAGGCGCCGCACGCTGTACGGAGAACAACGATGCTGCTGTTGCTACTGTTGCTGCTGTTTGTTGGGCCGGTCCTTTATGGACTGGCCCGCAAGACGCGGCCGGGCTACGCGGGGATGTTCCCGCTGTTTGTCCTGATCGCGTGCTGGGACGCTGGCGTGGTCCTGCTGGCGCACATTTTTCTGTAACTGGAGATCCGTAGATGGCTAACGACTTAAATCAATGCCAGTTCATAGGCAGGCTCGGGAAAGACCCCGAGATTCGCTACATGCAAGACAATACGGCTATAGCGAATATCAGTATCGCAGTGGGCAGATCGTGGAAGGACAAAAACTCGGGCGAGAAAAAGCAGGAGACCGAGTGGGTGCGCGTGTCCGCTTTCGGGCGTCTCGCTGAAATCATAGGCGAGTATCTGCGCAAAGGATCTCAGGTATTCATCTCGGGGCGCATGCGGACGCGCAAGTGGCAGGACAAGGAAGGCAACGAGCGCTATACAACCGAGGTCATTGCCGAGCAGCTGCAAATGCTGGGCGATCCCAAGAATGGCGGCGAAGGTGGCGGACAGCGTAGTGCGCCGGCACAGCAGTCGCGCGCGACAGGCCAGCAGAGTCAGCCAGCCTCTATCGACTTCGACGACGATATACCGTTCTGAGGGATGTGATGCGGACACCGCCACGCGCCGTTGCTGCCGCCATGCTTATGCTGCCACCCGACAAACGGGATTTCAGCGAGCTGGATGATGCGACACGCATGCTTGCTGAAGCCCACATATCGGCCGCGCTGGAGCGCGGTACGTGGCCATGGATATGGAAGCTGAACAGGTGCAACAACGGCGCGGAGCGGTTGGCCGTGTTCAATCAAGTTCCCTACGAGCTGCGCGAGCAGGTCTCTGCGCAGTTCAAACAACAGCGCCCATCTGAGCGGGTACAGGCCAATGGAAAACGCCGCTAACGTGACGGTCGAACAGTGGGCGCCAGATCCAGACAAGATGCTGGACCTGCTCGCCATGCTGCTGATTGAGGACATCGACGGGGAGGATCACGCGGAATGATCGGCCTGTTGCTTGTGGAGGTGGTTCTGATCGTGGGCGCTGGGATGCTCCTGATTGATTGGAGGATCGAACGAAAATGCCGCAAACGCAAGTAAAACCCGAGATTTTCTATCCGCGCCCGCAGAAGGTGCGCTATGGCGCCTTCACAGCGCGACGCGCCAGCTACCGCCGCGTCATCGCAGTGTGCGGGGATATGGTGCTCTACTCAACCGGAGGTGACCACAACTATGTCTGCTCAATCCGAACCATCCAGAGATGGGGCGCGACCCGCACGCCAACGGGCGTTACCGAGTAACCGCTGGGCGCTTAATATCACTGGCTCCCAGATTCGGGCGCTTCAGGCGCTGGCCGGGGACGACCCAGAGGTAGAGTTGACAATTCAATACTTCGAGGCCACCCACGATTGCGAGACTGGCGAGCCCATGCCAGCTGGCCTGTACGCATGGTTGACTGAGTATCCCGAGGAAGGGCGCACGCTGCTGCGGTCAGTATGACTATGGCGACCCCGGCGCCCCGGCGGCGTTCGAGTGTGGCCGCGTGTGTCGTGCTGGACTTGTGACGGCGGCATAAGTAATACTTACCAAATGCGAGCCGCGATTTACGCCCGATTCAGCACCGACAAACAGCGCGACACCTCCATTGACGACCAGATCCGCGTCTGTCGCGCGCGCGTTCACGCGGAGGGGTGGCGCGAGGTATGCCAGCACGCGGACAACGGGGTCTCCGGTTCCACGCCTGTCGCCAGCCGTCCGGGAGGACAGCGGCTGTTAGCCGACGCGGTGTCAGAGCAGTTCGACGTGCTGGTGGTCGAGGGACTGGACCGGCTGTCGCGCGATCTGGTCGAGCAGGAGCGCATCGTGCGGCGCCTTGAGCACGCCGGGCTCAGGCTGGTTGGTGTCTCGGACGGCTACGATTCGACCAGCGCGGCGCGCAAACTTCACCGAGGGATGCGCGGCCTGATTAACGAGGTCTATCTGGACGATCTGCGCGCCAAGACGCATCGCGGGCTGTCTGGCCAAGTGGAGCGAGGCCTTCACGCTGGCGGCCTGTCCTACGGCTACCGAAGCGTGGAAGATCCCGGCGGCCATCGGCTTGAGATTGAGCCCGACGCCGCACAAATCGTGCGGCGCATTTTCAGCGAGTACGCCGCCGGCCGATCAATCACCAAGATCGTGTACGAGCTGAACCACGACCGCATCCCATCCCCGCGGGGATCACGCTGGGTTGTCTCAGGCGTCTATGGATCGCCCGCGAAGGGCAGCGGCATCCTGAACAACGAGCTGTATGCCGGGAGGTATGTGTGGAATCGGTCAAGGTGGGTCAAAGACCCGGAGACCGGCGTCCGCAAGCGGGTCGAGCGACCCCGGTCCGAGTGGCGCGTGCGTGAGGAGCCAACGCTCCAGATTGTCCCCGACGAGCTGTGGCGCACGGTGCATGCCCGGATGGCGACGCCACACAAGGACGGCGGCACGGGCAAATCGGGCAAGGTGCCTACCACCCTGCTCGGCGGCTTGATGCGCTGCGGGCTGTGCGGTGGCCCGGTCGTGGCCATAAGCCAGACCACCTACGGCTGCGCAACAGCCAAGAACAGCGGCCCGGACGTGTGCCGTGGTGTATACGTGAGCCGTTCGCGCACCGAGACCCGGCTGCTGGCCGAGATCCGATCCACCCTCCTCGCGCCAGCAAACCTCGCCGCCATACAGGAGCGCGTCCGCGACCACCTGAAAGACCGCGCCAAAAGGCGCAGGAGCGACGAAACGTCCGCCGCCCGGCGCATACAGGGGCTAGAAGTTGAAATTGCCAACCTGACGGCTGCGATTGGCTCAATGGGGCTATCTAAGGCACTTTCCAGCCGTCTGCGGGAAGCGGAAGCTGAACTTGCCCGCGAGCAAGCACCGCTTGCTAAACCACCCAGAATCGGGGCGATTCCAGACCTTATCGGCCGTTATAAGGCGATGTTGGCCGATCTGGCTACTGCCCTACGCCGCGACCCGTCACGGGCCCGAGCGGCGATCAGGGACATGCTCGGGGTCATTGAGCTGGTGCCAGACGGGGACGGCGTGGTGGCGAGTCTGCCTACCGCGCCGGCTGCCCTGCTCAGGGTAGCCGGCTTGGTAGATAATACGGGTAGCGGGGGTAGGATTTGAACCTACGACCTTCGGGTTATGAGCCCGACGAGCTGCCAGACTGCTCCACCCCGCATCAGGAGGCGCGCAGTGTACCGCGCCTTTCACCATCTTTTCAAGGACGCGA
>JAEHJW020004958.1_pt1 | contig 54378 bp, 52 predicted proteins | sample 9271431 | NCBI WGS metagenome assembly JAEHJW02
ATCGCGCATATATTTTGATGTGTTAGGAGATTTTGTATGGCTAATAACGAGCTTACATACTCTTGGGAAGGTTGGTATCCTAGTTACTCCGGGATGTATGATCACCCAATATTGTTGGGGCGACCGTGTCCCTATTGTGGTACGGACGCTTGGTTTGAATTGGCGCCTAGGCCGCTTAATCGAGCGTTCGGGTGCGAAACCGAGCTTGCGGCTTATAAAAAGCATTTTCCCGGCGTTCAGATGCCAGGAATTCCTTCAGTGACGGTTACACTGCGGCTAGCTTCAGCCTATTCTGCGTATAGTAATTATTGGGTTGCGCCTTTTACCATGAAATATCTTGTGTTCCGTAATGGATTAGGTTCTGGATATGCGCGATGGGTGGAAGAACATGCCGAGAAGATCAAGGAATTGGAAGCGCGAGCACGATTATCGTATATGCGTCAACCGATTACGTACATATAACAGAAGAACAGCCTCATATGGAATCTATCAACAATCGCGAACACCTTTGGGAGAGCTGGTAGATGCTGTATCGACCAATGTTTGGTGTAAACGACGTCCGTTTGGTTGTCTAAAAGGGCGTCGATGCTGGCTGTGCCATTGGGAAAAGCTCAATGCTATTCCTGACTTACAGCAGATGCGAGCAGATCTGACAATGAAGGAGCAATTGTTGCAGCTATAAAATAACGGGCCAACGATGATCTAGTTGGCGTGGAAAAGTATAGCAAGGTCTGTGCCGCCGAAGGGCGGCTTTATTGCATATGAGGTGATTATGATGCCGATGCCTCGGGCTGGTGATCCTGTAGTGAGGCTAAAGAAAGAGCTGGATTTTTTAGCACGACGTGTTCAGCCTTCGTTAGGACCTAAGCAGCTTGTACCTGAGATTGTAGGGCCGCAAGAGCTCGAAGATGGTGTGTTAGAAGGCCGTGTGGTAGTACAGACTGGTGTTGGTCATAAGGTTGCATATGTGCTACGGCTTGAACGGCAAGGTCCAAATGCTAATGATCAATGGGATCTTAGGCAATTTCAAGAACGCGCCTAGGAGGGTAAGATGCCAGTTGAAATTTCAATGGCCCATCCCGCTCATATTGCGGCAGATGTGCTATGTTATCCGAATACTAGTTTTGGATATTTAACAACGTCTGTGTTAGGACGAATGCTAGTAACGACAGGCGGGCCGCGTGTTGAGCAGAGTATTGTTGGAAAGCGTCCGTTGCGAATGGGCTCAGCGGTCGTAGGACATCCAGGACGATTGCCTTATCGATACTTAATTCATTACGTGTTGTATCCTGGATTTGATCGACGTTGGCATCCGGTTATGGCCGAGCAGGCACTGAGAAGTGCTGTAAAGCTGGCTCATATTGCGGACGCTAAAGCAGGCGTGATGATGCTGCCTGTGCATCCGCCGGTAGACCCGCGTCTTTGGCCAGCTATTTGCGCCGTAACGTATCGAACGCTTAAAGATGATGCGATTGATTGGACGGTGCTAATTGGCAATAGTCAGGTATTGGCTGTATGGGAGAATACGGTGACAACCGTGGCAGAAGCGACGTCTATTCCTCTAGAAGAGGACGTGGATGCATCCGGGTTAGAGGAAGCTGTGATGATTGAGCCTCCTAAGCCCGTATTAAAGCCGGCGGCGAAGGCGAAAAAAGCGGATGCTCCAAGAGAGTCAAAGACGATTGGGCGGCCAAAAAAGCACGTTGGATAGAATTGGGGGCGTGTCGCCATTACTGGTGAGAGAATTTTGCGCCTCTTAGCACCTAAGCTGGTTAAGCAGTTACAAGGATGCAAGCGGCGCACGTTACAGGTTGGGGGACGTGTTGATAACCACGCTACCCTTGACGATCTCTGGGATTTGATTGATGAGCATGGTTGGATCTGTGCTTATTGTGGTAATCCGTTAACGGCAGATACGGCGGCTATTGATCATCGTATCCCTTTAAAAATTAGTCATGATTCTTCAAAAAATAACTTGGTGCTGGCTTGTCGAGCGTGTAATGCCGAGAAGCATGACGCACCAAGTATGTTCTGGCCGGTGCGTTGGAGCAAATCATCGTAGGAGAATACACTTATGGACAATTTAGAGACAGGAAAGGTTTGGCAATCTCGGGATCTGTGGGGAAGCGCGTTTCTTATGGCGTATGGGTTTGGCGAACCGACTTTAGAGCCCTCATTGGATCGGGCAGGTATTTATAACTTTTGCTTTGTAGATACCCCAGAATTGCGAGCTGCGTATCATCAATATCGAAATGGCGATGATACGGTCGGAGCAAAGGCGTATCGAAATGCTGTAAGAACGTTGAAGCGGCTTCTAGCTGAGCGTTATAATCAGTTTACACAGCCGGAGGAATAGATGGAAGACGTTAATATTGATCCTAAAGCGGCAACGGCCCTTACTAACTTTTACTTTTACATGATGGCAATTGAGTATTATGTAGAAGTCATGCGGCATGCGTTGCCTGTATCGCTCTTAGAGAAGCAGGGTTGGTCTAAAAAGCTGATTAAAGAGCTAAAAGCGAAAGGCTTATTGAAAACGCAATCGTTCGGTCCGAAAAATCGCCCAATTTCCGGAGTGGTGCCTGGCCCGAATTGGCCACCACTTCGAGATAGCGTCCGGGAGGGACAACCTAATGGCCAAGGACGAGGAGTCCAAGAAAAAACCGAAGAAAGAGCCGAAACCCCGTGACGTTGGCGAGGGCGGGCCGAACTTTATACCGTCTGATAAGCAAATGGCGCATGCTGTTAGCGTGTATAAACAGCTCCTCAAGGAAGGCGATTCACCGCAGCAGGCCGTTAGTAAGTTAGCAGAAGGCTTCAGCCACAACGGGACGTGGGAGCAGGCTGGCTGGCTTGGTAAGGGCGGCAAAGGTTCGGATGTTGCGAAAAAGCGATTTGAGTCGCTGATCGGGGATGTAACAGGAAAGCCTCCTAAAACGCCCATGGGAAAGAAGCCTTTAGAAGGGCCTAAAGCCCCGAAGCCTGTGAAGGTGGAGGAGGGAGGACGGGCTCCTGGTCGCCCGCGTGCTGGGGCTGAAAAACAGGTGTCGCGCCATCGAAAGAAGGAAGCGACGGGCGAGCATTGGATTGAAATTCCGTCTAAAAAGACGAATCCCAATGCAGTACGGCGCCGCAAGATCCTGCTTGACCGTAACGGTACTATTATTGGGGGCGATGTTCCGTCGGCTATGCGAGGGGACAACGTCCAAAGTAAGGATACCTGGAGTGCATTAACCGATCCTGGATCGTCGGAGCCTTGGAGTAAGGTTAAAAAGAAGAAGAAGCATAAGGCGCTTGGTGAGTTGGTAGAGTTAGAGCAAGAAATTAAAGCGCTGGTAGATTATTTTGAGCTTCGCGCAGAAAACGATTGTAATTAGTTTTAAATTTGCTTGGAAGTGGCGCGGATGAAGAAACGGCGACGGGTACTTAAGGCAGAGCATGCCGAATACACGGACACTGATTCTGTGTCACGAGAGCAAGTTGAGGTGCTGTCGCGAAAGAGCGCACCTTCTCCTATTGCTGTGGAAGCGTTATCGACAGCGTTATTGCAGGTGTTGAAGTCCAAGGAGAACAACGGAGGAGGGAAATATCCGCCATTAAAATCCGGAGAACACTGGATTACGACTAAAGATGATCGCAAGGTGCTAATCGATGGCGATGGAAATATTGTTGGGGGCAATGTGCCGGAAGCTGAGCAGGGTCATAAAATTAGTGACATGCATCCACCTAAAGTAGCACCTCCAGGATCTAATCAGGCCAAGCAAGAGAAGAAAACGGGCGAGAAGACGGAGGGGGCGACGGCTGTTAAGAAGCCGCTTCCTGAAAAAGATAAGCCTAGCAAGACAAAAGAATCGCCAGATAAACCAAAAGAGGAATCAAGTAATACGACTAAGGATCATGTTGATAAAAAGTCTGAGCTATCTGAAGAACAGCTAAATAAGTTAAAGCAATTTAAAAATCCAAAGCCGGGAAGTCTTGTATCTGCTTATGGAGAGCATGACGAAGCTTGGTATGCTATATTTGATGGTAAGCAGTGGCAGAAAATTTCACATAAGGTGTGGGTAGAACATAATAAAAAGAAGCTGGCTGACCAAAAAAAGCAGCTGGCTGACCAAAAAAAGCAGGCAAATGCTTCGGATAAAAAGCCCTCGTCAAAATCGGAATCTAAGGATGAAGGAAAGCCGACGGAATCTGTTAAACCGCTTACGCCTACGGAGACTTTGGCGCTTTATAAGCAGCATGGAAATGCGGCTATAGGAGAGGTTGTTTTTATATTAATACATGGTGACATTGTGTATGCTAAATATACGCAACACGATGGTTGGAAAAAGGCGTCGAGAGATGATTTTCTAGATTACCAAGAGAAAAAACGCATAGAAGATGCTGGTGGAAAGGCATCTAAGCCGGCTGTATCTGCTAAAGAAAAAAAGTTTATTACAGATCCTTATGTGTTAAAAGATTTAAAGCCTCAAGAATTAAATCCTCCCGGATATGTTGGGTATGTTGGTGGCGGCCCTGAAAGGGATTTTGCGTTATGGGATGGCGAGCATTGGTATAAAGCTAATGCTGAGGATGCGAAGGAGTGGAGGGAGCATGCGGGAGCTGCTTGGCGTTCATGGACCAGCAAGCAGCGAGAGGCTTTTGCTAATCCGGTTAAATCTAAAGCAGTATATGAGCATATTAATAAACCTTATAGTGGGGTAGATAATTTAGCAACGGTTGATCTAGCGGCGGCAGAAGCTGCTGCTGCTGAATTAACACCGGATGCTGATGAGCGTGGGCGCACTTTTACAGAACTGAAGGATGCTATATTGGATCGTTGGCCCAAATTGTCTGCTGGTGAGCAAATGGATCTTGCTGATTTTTCTATTGGTATTCGTGCGGCAATTGGTTTGTATGAGCCGCGTGACTTTTTTCAGTTTTATGCTACTAATAATGTGACTCATTCGGGAGATTTGAAAGACCAATGGAAAACGAAAGCTCCTAAATTTGTGCATTATGTTTTTAGTGCAATCGCGGGGGCATGGTCTGAGTCTAGTAATAGTAAGGTCGTAATGTCGTTGCTGTTTCAAAATGCTGCACGACGGGTGTTCGGTTTAAATGCCTCTACAGCGCATATGGTTGATAAGCATGATGATGTTACGTTTGAGGCTTGGACGGTCGTGGATCGTCTGGAACGTCAGTACAAAGAAGTTGTTCCCAGCATGGATATTATGGTCCAGCTGCTATATGACACAACTCAGCAAATGTTGAAACGGGCTGGTATTAAAGATGTTATGCTATATCGGGGGGCTGGCGCTGGGACAGTAAATCGAGCTGGTTTGAAGCCTGGTGATGCAGAGAAATCATTGGGCTTCTCTGATTATAAAGACACGGATGTTACTATGCAGCCCATAAATTCCTTTTCTTGCGATCCGACGGTGGCTTACCGCTTTATGCAATATAATTCAGACCGTGAAACTACTGCATTTTTAGCGGGCCGAATTCCTGCTAAGTATGTTTTATCGACATCGAAGATTGGTATTGGTTGTGCGGCACCTGGGGATGGTAATGAGTACGAATACTTAGTGCTAGGAGTCCCTACAAAGTTGCGGGTAGCGTCGCATGAATTTAAACGCGGTGTTTTGGGCGAAGATGATTTTAGATCGGCTACAGAGCGTTTATTAAAGGCGAAGCCGAAGGGGGCGGAGACTTCAATGAAGGCACGGTCTGCTCCTAAAAATAAGCCTTTGGATATTGCGGCTACAGAAGAAGATCGTGATTGGATACGATTTGCTAGAAAAAAAGGAGGGAAGAAGACTAAGGTGCAAAATAAAGCCCTCCCGACACCGGAGCCGTCGTTAGAAGAGTTTACGGAGACGGCAAGGGATCGAAAAGTAGCACAACTTAAGTCGCGTGTTGATGAGCTAGCTAGTAAGCTCATTAAAGATGAGGCTGCTCGTATTCGAGCGCTGGCCCAGAATTTTCTACCAACAACTGTGTGGGGCTTGTTAAAAGGGACGCCAGATCAAGTTTGGCATGACACGGTCGTGCTTGTAGATTTAGAAGATGAACGCATTGTGGATGGGAAAGTTCCTGGCTATATGCTGGGTAAGCGTCCTGATGAATTTGGCTATGGGTTTCTTCGTTTAGGCTTGACTGATAGCCATAATCCGACGCGGAATGCGATGTGGTGGGCTATCGAAGAGGGCGGACGAGGCATGACTGAAGCGCTACAAGAAGCGGTATTTCATAAGTTTCATCAAGCCCAGGAGGCCAGTTTACGAGGGCGGGTAGATGGTATCGTTGATATGCTGCTTTATTACGGGTGGGATCGATCTGAGGCGGAACGCTTTGGGACAGATATGTGGATGCATCTCTTAGAGGATTTACGAGGCGCTGAGATCGAGGAGCGTGTGCATGGCAAGCCGAAAGCGTAAGGCGCGGCTTCCGAATTTTCGATCAGAGGACGAAGAAGCAGATTTTTGGGATACGCATGACGTGACGGATTTTTTGAATGAGCTGCCGCCCGAAGATGTTACAGCCCAGCGAAAATCTAAAAACCCGTTAAAAAATCGCATATAACAAATTAGTACCCCAACGACTTATGCGTTGGCGTATTTAATGTGTGGAGGGCTCTGGAAGCCTTTGGAGGTTGCAGATGCCTAAAATTTTAAAGGGTGGCATGTTTGGTGGGGCAGGCGGCCAATGGAATGCGGCGGCTATTGCTCCTAATCATATGACGCCTTTGGGGAATTTGCCTGGCAGCCCTCGAACAGAGTGGCACCGGCGGCGGAGGTTCAAGAAAGGAATGGCGACTGACGATAAAGAACAGGAATCGGAAAGCCGCCGGGCCATTAGGCAGCTCCGAGACGTCATTGAAACTTTGCAGGATGATATTCACCATGAAAAAGCTGAGTTGCGTGCGGAGCGGAAGGCGAAGTACAGCAAAGACGAGCGGAAGGAAGTTAATAAACGTAAAGAAGCGGAGTACGGCACTAAAGAATACTTTGCGGTTCCGAGTTTACATTCCTACCCGCTGACGAAGAACGGTAAGCCGAGCGAAGAGCGTACGCGATCAGCTTGGGGATATATTCATCATCCTGATAATGCTGCTAAGTTAGGAAAGGAAGCGGCGTCTGCAGAATCCCGCATCCGAAGCTTTGCAAAAAAGCATTTCCCGGGCATGGCCTTAGAAAGTTCAGAGGCGCATAAAGCGCTTGTTGAGCATTGTTTGGCGTCCTTGCCGCCGGAGCCCTTGGATCAAGCGATTCGGGTGATCTACGGCAAGGCGCCCATCCGGGAAGCGATTAAAAACTTGCACGATTACTTGGAAGAGACCGCCAATACGCGTAATCATGATGTATTGACGAAGCGTGCCCACTTAACGGCTGTGTTGGATCGCCTAGTTGAGGCCGCTGATCGTAACGGCCAGTATTAGGCGGAGGCGATCGCGTGAATCTTTATGGACATGTCGTTAAGTCCTTAACGGATAGTGATGATGAAGACGCATGGATCATCGAAGGGCTAGCCAGCTCGCCGGGTTTAGATCTTCAAGGCGATATCATTCCCCCAGAAGCATTTGATTTACAGTACTTCTTAGGGAAGAAATTGCTAGATAAATCCGTGACTAAGCATCGTGTCAAGAAGCCCTGGGTAGATTGGAATCATGGATTCGAGTTAGCGGAAGAGGATGATCCTGACTTAATTGCGGGAGAGCCTATTGATGCGAAGGTGACGCCGGAAGGGCTTATGGTCCGGCTTAAGCTTTATAAAAATCACCTGGGGTCGGAAATTCGGCGTAATATGGAGCAGTTTACAAAGTTTGGATGGCCGCGTCGTTATGGATTATCCGTTAGTGGGCTAGCACAACGTGATCCTAACAACCTGGCTCGTATTAAGCGTTTTATTGCGACGTCAGTGGCTATTACGCCGCGTCCGGTGAATCCGGAAACATGGGCGGAAATTGCAAAAGCTGCGACGATACGAGACAGCGTATGCCTGAAAGCTTTGGAACAGTACGGCCAGCAAGATCCTCGTACATGGAAAAGTGTTGTGCGTGAATTTAGATTGACGCCGGCCGAAGAACAATTTTTACGGCCTGTAGCAGCGCGTCGTTTAAAAGCGCTAATGACTTCTTCCATTTCTGGGAATGCGGTGCAGGTCCAGGATCTCGAAGATGTGCTGCATAACTTGTCTTGGCATTTCCGTGATTGGAAGCGCCTGCATCCTTATGACCCGCACCTTAGCTGGGACGGGTATTTTGATACGTTGGATGCGGTGCGTGATCATTTAAAGTACTGTGAACAGCTTCCGTATCGCGATGTTGCTGAGGTAGTCAGCATGTTAGCGGGATCTGCCCTTGTGGGTGGGCCGCATAACATTCTTTAAAGTTTACCTTTCTTTATAGTATGAGGGCGGCGATAGCGCCGTTATTTTGATAACGCGCATGACATTGCGTTTTTTTGGAGGTTACAGAGTGGCCAAGCGGCGAAGTCAGCGAGAGGCGCTGGATAAACTTAATCTAGCGTTGAAGCTGGTGGACGAAGTTGGCGGGATGTATGAAGGGTGGCGTCCAGGGCGGAATGCGTCCGCTCGTAAGCGCGATGACGGATTTACCGTGCAGACCGGGTTTGACCGGGGGTACGAAGTGGCGGATCGACAGAATCGAGAGGACGCGGAGCATGCTGAGGAGCTTGATGACGACTACGAAGGTCGTGGGAACTACGATGGGTTTGATGCAGTAGGGGCGTGGGAGAAGGAGCAGTCTGAAGGCGAAAGCCCGCATGTAGAGTCGGTGCGTCGTCGTAAGGCTCGCGATGAGGAAGAGGACGAAGAAGAGGAAGAGCGGAAAGCTCGTGAGGAAGAGGACGAGGAAGAGGACGAGGAGGAAGAGGAAGAGCGGAAGGCGCGTGATGAGGACGAGGAAGAGGAAGAGGACGACGAGGAAGAGGAAGAGCGGAAGGCGCGTGATGAAGACGACGAGGAAGAGGATGAAGAGAGGGGTCCTGAAGAGGATCCTGTCGTTCGCAAAATCGAAGGGAAATCACGCCGAAAGGGCCGCGAAGACGAGGAAGAGGGCAAGAAGAGTCGTAAGGCTCGCCATTCGCTAAAGTGCCGTTGTGACAAGTGTTTGACTCGTAAAGCCATGGCATACGAGGATGAGCATCGTCCCGGTCGCAAGGCTCGTAAATCCGAACCTGTGCGGAAAGCTTTATCAATGGCTGATGTTATGGAATACCAGCGTAAGTCGTTTGAAGCCTTCGATCGAATTCGGAAGGCGCTACCGGCTATTCGAGACGCGCTGCTTGAGGCCAATACAGCTAATGGAGAGTTAGCTGATGAGGTCTATGAACTGCGTGAAGACTTGAAGACGTTTATGGCAGCCCCCACCCGGAAGAGTCGAGTAGCAACGGCTGAAGACCGTCCAGCCCGTCGAGGCACTGCTAGTGCTGATGCTGAGTTGAGTCGTAAGCAAGCTTACACCATCTTGAATAAGGCGTTAGAAGAGTTGCCGAAGAACAGCCTGGAAGCTCAAGAGCTGGCCCAAGATATCGCTCGCCTGGAACTCGGTTTCGCCGAGCAGCTTTCGCCACATGCGCGTAGTTTGCTCAAAAACAATCGCTAATCGCTGAATATAACAGCGTAATTTGAGGAGGGTTCCCATCAGTGTCGGCTAACTTTGTGAGCATGGATGCTTATGCTCCGGGGTTCATGAATCAGTTTGGGCCAGAAGCGCAGAACGAATTGTTCTCGCTGAACAAGGCCCTTATGACGACTGGACTTAACGGCGTAGGCACCCCAGGCGATGGCTCGCCTATTCGCGTCCAGAGTCTTGAGCAGATGCTGCGGGTAATCACCTTCACCATGAGCGACTTGCGCTTGTGGCCTTCCATTCAGAAAGTGCCTGCGTATAACGTTGTCGAAGAGTACAACATTCTACGCGCGTATGGTGGACGGTCAGGGCTATTCGCTGGCGAAGGTGCCTTGCAGCCTGCTAATGACTCCTTGTATGAGCGAATGTTCGCCACGATTAAATTCATGGTCGAAGTTCGTGAAATTTCGCATCCGACGATTTTGATTCAGTCCGCCGTTGGCGATATCGTGACCCGGTATGCTACGGACGCGACCATGAACTTGCTTGGCAAGTTGGAATCGGAACTGTTCTTCGCAGACAGTTCGCTGAATCAGTTTTCGTTCGACGGTATTGAAAAGCAGATCACCCTCTGGGGTGACTCGACTCAGATTCTTGATAAGCGTGGACAGGGCCTGACGCCCGATGACATTGAAATTTCGGCCAACATCCTTAGGTCACACTTCGGTAATGTGTCGAATTCGAAGATGTTTATGGCGCCTGGTATCTTGGCTGACTTTACTCGTAACTGGATTCCGTTCCAGCGCACCATTTCCGGTGACTGGAAGGGTACCACTGGAAACCCGTTCTCGGGCTGGCAATCCCAGTTCGGTGACATCGAGTTCCAGGACGACGTGTTCTTGGTGCCGGCTGATAATGGCCAGTTGCCTTCGAACCCGTTGGTTCAGCCTGCGGGTGTTCCAGCAACGCCTGGTACAGCCATTGTGGCTGCTCAGGTGACGACTGTGAATGCAGCGTCGGTCAACACGCTAACATCCTCGGAATTCGATTCGGTAACGCCTGGTGGAACGTTCTACTACTTCTACACAGCTTGTAACAGCTATGGGGAGTCGATGCCGTCGGCGGCTTCGAATGCGGTGACAGTGGCCAATGGGGACTTTGTCCAGTTGACCATCACCCGTATTTTGACTCAGCCGTTGCCGAGCTTCTACAAGATCTACCGTGGTTCTCAGGCAAATGGGTCGGATGCGCAGTTCATGGTGTCGGTGAAAGACCCGGGTGGTTCGGCTGCTACGTTCATTTACACGGACGGCAACCAGGACATCCCCGGTACTGGCACAGTGTTCCTGCTCGACATGTCTCCTGGTGTGTTGGAGTTCAAGCAGCTCGGGCCGATGATGAAGCTCGACCTGGCCCCGATCAACCTTATGTATCGTTTTGCGCTGGTGCTGTATGGGACTCCGGTCCTGACACAGCCCACCAAGGCGATCGTATTGAAGAACGTGGGTGTCTCTTCGATCACCAACCCGAACTTGACAACGACCAGCTTGCTGAACGTACTCGGACCGATCTACGCTGGCTAACTGATAAATTGGGGTTAAAACCGGGAGAGCAAGCTCTCCCGGTTTTAATATCCTGGTGGGGGCTTGAGGTTGGCGACTTATCAAAATGTGACTACACAGACGATTAAGCTCGAAGACCTCAATGGCTTAACCTTTAACCCGGGACAACAGCTATCAATCCCTGATGAGATTGGAGAGGATTCATGGTCATTAGCTTCAGCTCTTCAACAGGGCGGGTTAGTGCTTGTGGACGGAGGATCTTGGCCTTTTGAGGGCGGGCGATTTGTTACATCCCAGCTTATTCAACCGGCTGGAACACTTACACCCGGCTCAAGTGGTGAGACGAATCCATTTTGGACAGGGATTTATGATGTAGCCCGGATTTATTGGGCGCTGTCTTCGGGAGATTTGACTTGGACATATCAGTCGTCTCCGGATGGAGGCGGTTCTTGGTTTAATAACGCAGAATTTGTGCCTGTTACCCTAACGGCAACAACTACGCCAGAAAGTGTAGTGGTGACGAATTTGGGAGCGATGGGACGCATTACATGGAGCACCGTCAACGGGGCCGTTTGTGCGGCAAAAGTGGTGCTGAAGACCTGAGGAGGATCTCATGAGTCGGCTCAACTTTTCTAAGTATTATGGAGAAACGGCCCTGAAGATGCAAATGGACGTGCCTCTCGCCCCTGGACTTGTTACGAACGCCATGGTGAATGGTGCTATCCTAACAGGAACAACTGGAGCTGTTGGAGTTACTCTTACGTTAGCGCATGGTTTGGAATCCACGCCAACGTTTGCGGTTGTATCTCCCCTGGCCTCTGGCGATGTATGGTTTGTTCAACAGGCAAATGGCTTGGGCTGGGATGCTACGAATGTTTATTTGATGGCTGATGCGGCTAATGTACCTGTAGTCGTTAAGGTCGAAGTTTAACCAGGGGGTTTTTAAGTAATGCCGGTTCCTCCATACACTAACGACGGGGCGACAGGGTTTTACCCGCTCGCTATTCCTACTAACACGCCGGGTAATCCCATCGGTACAGCGCAAGGCTGGTCTCCGTGGGCGATGGACGGCTATGTGATGACCACGCCGAATATCGTCGCGGAAGGGGCGCTTCGGCAAGAGACTTTGACTGTGGCATTGGCAGCGGGTGCGAATACGGTTGCGCATAATCTGACGGACATCGTGCCGGGACAGATTTTGGTGATTCCGCAAGCTACGCCGTCTGGCGTGGTCTTTCCAACGGCTGTTAATGACGCTACAAACATTTATTTGAACTCAGCTGTGGCTCAGACGGCTACACTGGTGTTGCTGTACTAATTAGATAGGGGGGCAGCTCATGTTAGGTAGTCTGGTCCCCCAGAATTCGCTTGAGCTAGAGCGCGCCAAATTCGCGTATTTCGGTCGGGACAATGCCAACAACGTCTCCGGAGCCGGATTGGTAGTGGGGGCAGGACGGCTAGGAACCGTCCTGCCCCTTGCTTTAGCGTCTGGGGTAACTGCCGGGCAGACAGTACAAAGCGGAAATTTGCTGAATGTGGTACCGTATCCGATTACGCCTTATGCGAGCGGAGAGTATACATACTGGCCTAATGATGCTAAACTGTATATTTCGGTGAGTGGAGCGACCACGGTAACTTTTAGTACATCACCTGACGGGACGAATTTCTATACGGCTAGTACATGGACGCCCACAGCGGCTGCGTCTACAGTGGTTGATTTTGGGTCTGTAGCAGCTGTAGAGTTTTCGTCGTCAGCGGCTGTCACGGTAACGGCACAGCTACAAATAACCCAATGATTCTTTGGAAGAACCAGCCGGCAAAGGATAATGCGCCTTTTGTGGGTAATCCTTATAGCATGTTCCCATTAGGGCAAATTAGTCCTCCTAACCCGACGCCGACGGATCCGCCTGAGGGGCGGACGACTTGGATGTGGAATCCTTATCCAGGATTTTTGCCTGGGGCTGTGCCAGTGGTGAGTCCGGAGAATCCTACACCAGTTGTCCCGATAATTGGGAATCGTATTGGAGCACAGGTCCCGTTAGTTAATGGGACATATCCAAGTCGATCATCATGGTTGCCTACGGGGATGACATTATCGTGATTACAATGGACATTTGGATTGGGCTTTGCGTATGCTTTGCTGTGCTGTTAGGATGCCAGGCAGGTCTGTATCAATGGTTACAAGGACGTTTGTATTGTTGGCGGAAAAAGTAGGCCAACGCGTAAAGATTGGCGGGCATGAGTAGAGACAGGTAATATAGTGCGCAGTTATTGAAGCTGCAAGAGGTGGTGTGATTGTCAGATCTTACAAACATTGTAAGTCAAAGTAGCACGCCGAGCGAGGAATTACCGAATTTATCGACAGGCGAAGTTATTAGCCCGATTAATACGGTAACAACGAACCCGGATGCGCCTTTTAATCAGTATGTGAACTCGACTTAGGGGTTCAAGACGTCGAAATACGTTTCAGTAAGTCGGTGAAACGGGGAACGCTAAGGCGTAAGCTATGCCAATCCCGTAGGAAGCATGGAGGGGCTTTGGTCTCCATGAACCTCTAGAGACTAGAGAGGTGAGTCCCAACAATAACCCTCTCCTTAGAGCGCCGACCACCTGACCAGTACGGCTGCAGGTGATGAGATAGTCCACGCCGCGATGAAAGTCGCGGGTTACGTGTCTTTGGATACATGGATGTAGGTCCTTTAGGACCTCAGTTTAACACATTAGGAAATACAGAGACGCAGGTTTACCTGCCGCTTTACAACCCGGATTATCCAAGTGTCTATCCTCCGGTACAAAATGATATTTTTACGCCGAGATCTTTTACGCAGCAGTTCTTAGCAGGACTGCCGGTGAGTAGCTCGGTGATTAATAGTATCATTCCGGACGAAGTCGTGATGCGTTTTATTGGATATTCCATCGCTGAGATAGAGCGGTCGTTAGGGGTATTCATCCAACGTCGGCAGGTGATAGCCAACGCGGGTATGCGCGGGTTTAGGTATGGATCAACATGGTCCCTTTACATGGTAACATGTATCGAACAGTCGGTGAATTCAGGGAACCCTAAACGACGTCGCATGGGAATCCTGAGCCAAGCTATCCTGGGGTAATGTGGGATAGAAGGTGCAGAGACTAGACGGTGAGTCCCAACAATAACCCGTCCACGAGCGCCGACCACCCCATTGGGGTGAAGAGATAGTCCGTGCTCCTTGAAAGAGGGGAACAACACGTGGATTATGATGTCGAGGAGCGTCTGGTAGTAACTGGTAATATAGCCACTTGAGGAGGGATTCTAGTGGCTCCACCTATTAAATATGCTGTAGATCGAGATACGTTATATTATTGGTATAATAACCTTGGTATGACGCAAGTTGCTATTGCTAATAAAATTGGCTGCAGCGAGGAAACTGCCCGTCGTTTAATGCTGCGACATGGGTTAATGCAGCTATCAAAGCATTATCCCGGATGGCGTATACGAGAACGTGAACTGACTGCGGATGAGGCGCGAGCGTTATTTGCGTTTACGCTTGGTGACGGTGGGGTTTATATTCGTGAAGATTGGCCGACGAACGCACATTTTGCATGCACACACAGCTTGAAACAAGAAGCATATTTGCTTTGGAAGTATTCGTTGATAAGCAACCTGTGTTTATCGCCGCCAAAATCCCATGTGCGGGTCGGCAAATATTATCTTGATGGGTCTTGTATCCAAGAGTGCGAGTTGCATACTGTACAGCATCCTGGTATCACGCCTTTACGCGTTCTATTCTACCCGGATGGCAAAAAGCATTTAACATCGGATGTACTTTGTCGGCTAGATGCATTTTCGTTGGCCATTTTGTATATGGACGATGGAACGATTTATCGAGGCCATGGTGTAGAAGGCTATGGAGCAATAGCGACATACGGCTTTGAATATGAAGAGGTTGTTGAGTTAGCAGCTTGTATTAACGACATGCTTTGCATCAAAGATACAAAGCGTCGATTTAAAGTCTGGCGTGTTAGTGGAGGTAAGTATCCTTTACTACACATACCTAGGCATTCAGAATTCTTTGATATGATCCGGCCTTATGTCATACCCTCCATGGCATATAAGCTTCCGTAAAACATTTAAACCTCGCGCTCTTAAAACTGGGTGAAACGGGGAAGGCTGAGAAGCGAATCCCGTAGGAAGCGTCAAGGGGCAAAGGTCTTGACGAACCTCTAGAGACTAGACGGTGAGTCCCAACAATAACCCGTCCACGAGCGCCCAGCCCGAACAGGGATGAGATAGTCCGACACCGCCCGAAGAGGAAGGGCGGACAGCTGATAAACAGCGGCTGAAGAACAATTTGGAGCTTGACTATAAAGCGGAAGAATTTTACAACTGGGGCTGGATTCAGCTTAGGCATAAGCCGATGATGAGTATAAATCGAATAAGCTTGGTTTATCCTACAGGACAGGAGATTTTTTCCAGGTCTCCCTCTGCGGTAACGTAGATGATTAAACACCACCGTAACGGTGAACACCCTGACGCGGGGCAACGCCGTGGCAACCTTCATTGGGGCCGTAGAGACTAGATGTGGTGCTCCTCGTGAGAGGATGAAGGCATAGTCCGAACCTAGCGTATAGCGTATAAAGGCTAGGAGGGTGGCAGAAATGACTACCCTGCTCGGTATAACTGGGCATAACAACTTCGCATGGAGATTCCGATCCCTTGGATGTTGGTCCCGGATACTGGTAACAGTATCTTGCCAACCTTGCTGTAACGGCGAACACCTGGCAGCAGGCAACGCCGTGGCAATCCCTGCAAAGGGCGAGTCCGTAACGAGCATACGCAAGGCATCCTGATTCAGGATGATGACGTGCTCTGGTCTCCACGTATAACTCGATGAAGGTGGAGAAGCCCGCAGAAATGACGGGCTCCTAAGCATGTGCTTAGAGTAACAACACTGCAAACCAGTCCCGTTGAAGGGCCAGATTCGTTTGGTCCCGATTCAGGGAACATTATCGGAGATTAACCGCATAGTCTCCCTCGCTGGTAACAGCGATGTGCAAACGCCCGTAAATTCGGGGGACGCCCGTGAGGGTCATCCCGAGCGAAGCCCGCAAGGGAACGTGTAGAGAGCAGACACGGGCCTCCATCTACGGATGGATGAAGGGGTGCTCCGACCTCCGTGAATACCTGAAGACGGAGAAGGCGGCCGAAAGGACCGTCTCCGCGTGAGGAGCGCGGGTAACAGCATCGTATGTTGGGTCCGGGTGGGATGTATTTACCGCTGCTGGCTAACGGCTTGCTGCGGGATATGCCCGCCTTAATCTGGATTGACTATGTTGCCGGCATGAATCCGGTTCCATATGACTTGATTGAGGCAATTGGAAAGAATGCGGCAATTAAAATTCTCCATGTGCTGTCAGACGCTATTCAACCTGGTATTGTCAGTACGAACTTAGTGGCTGATGGTTTAACAGAGACTATGACGTTAGCGCGTAGCATCGGAGGCTTAGAGCTCTTTGGAGCGCGTATTGCGGTCTACCAAAAAGAGCTAACAGAGTTTCTAGCGACTGCGCGGCGGTACTATGGTGGTGTAGTGTATCGGCCTATCTAAGGAGGGCGCATGAATAACTTACAATTGCATCCTCGATTTACGCCGGAGCGCTTTACCCATTTATTGCATCGTCATGGGGTTTCAGTACTGTGGGAACAGCCGCAATTATGCACTTGCTGGAATCAACGGCATGGGCAGACGATTGATTGGAAAACAAATCAGCCTGATCCATATTGTCCGAACTGCCACGGCGAAGGGTGGGTTTATTTAAACCCCACCCTTTTGTCGGGCATTTTGTTGACCCAGTTGACGCCTGAGAAGGACTTTGGTGTGTGGGGACAGATTGAAGAGGGCGATATTTTGTGCACGGTGCCGAATGATTCTCCAGCATGGCGAAATTTTGTGCTGGGGGATCGTTTGACGATTTTAGATATCACTTATACGCAGTTTGAACAGGTTACACATGGAACAGCGCCTGGCAATGACATGTTGCGTTATGTGCCGTTTGAAGTACTGGGCATTGGCTATGGAGCAACTAGTTATCGACCGGGCCTTGATTATCAGATTCAGGCAAACCAGATCATCTGGGTAGGAGATCAGCCTCCGTTGGGTGCTATCTACGGCGTGCGCTTTACGACACAGCCGCAGTACATGTGCTGGACACGGCTACCCGAGCCGCGAATTATTGATACAGCGGCCTTGCCGGATAAATGGTGGATTTCATACCGCGAGTTGTATCAGCGTCGCATGCAGCAGAATGTGCAGGTGCCGTCTACCGGAGGGACGTAGAGTGTATTTAAAAGAAGCTCTTGCCCTTATTCTACAACCTGGTATGACAGCTCTAGGACAGCAAGTATCGCCCCCGGTCAATATTCCGGTTACGTTGGGGTACGCCACGATAACGGTGGACCGGCCGGCGGTTTTTTTAGTCCGAGAGAAAGGCGAGCCGCAGTTCTATGTGGGCGAAGAGGCAGGGCCTTATGAAGCGGTTGGCGCTCCTATTTGGCAACCGCCGAACCTTACAGAAGTACTGCTAAAAGAAACCATTCGCTGTGAGTTGCAGACGGATGACAATATGCTTTTACTAGAAGACATGTATGGAACTTTTATTGCTACCCTGGTTGGACAGCTGAGTAATTTAGACGCTGCTGGATTTAAGCTGCCGCAGTTTGAAGTGGGCGAAGAGATGATGGTACCTGTAGATGCAGAACGGTCTCGTTGGTACTACATGGTGCCTATCATGGTAACAGCAACAACTTTGGTGCATCCGCTTGAAGCCTTAGATCCGCAAGCTCCTTTGCCGTCTATTACAGGCATTACGATTGATACGACTGTAACTCCGGGGCAGCTAACTCGAACATCGGTGCTGTCGTAATGGCGACGGGGATTGATGTTGACTGGGGACTATTTCGACGGCTTCTAAGTGAAGAGCAGGCTGGACATGTAATTCATGAGATCATCGAAGCAGTTACACTTAGTGTTGAATTAGATATTCGGTCGATGGCTCCAGAGGCAAAGTTTAAAGCGCAGGGCGAGGATCATAACCTTGATTTGCATATCGGAGGATTAACAGCTGAAGAGCTGGAGGGTCGAGGCCCTTGGGATTTAAAAGTCGGCCTGCATGGACGACCGTATTTGCGTATTCCGTTCAAGCACAGCGCGCCGGGATCTAAGATTCGAACACCTTTAGGAGCACGGCCTGATCCCCGAGCTATACCTTCCAATGTATGGAAGGCTATGGGTGGAAGGCCGGGCGGAGTATTTTCAACGGATCAGGAGCGTCTGTGGGGCTTAACGCCGCATGGAAGGCTCACGCCTGAATGGACGACATCGCGCTATAGCCGCATGCGGCATAATAAGCCTGAATATGGCAAAGGATTTGTAACATTTCGCACTATGAAGGCGGATCAGGTCGGGAAATGGATTCATCCGGGATTCAAAGGTCGACGCGTGCTGGATGAAGCGGTAAACGCTGTATCGGACGCCCGTATTGAGTCGGCAACGGATGAAGCTATTGACCGAGCCCTTGATCGAGCTATGAAAAAGTTGGAGTAACGGAGGCCGAACGTGGGACTTGTTTTCGGATCGCAAGCGGTCCAACTGCCGGGGGTACTAACACAAGTTAACCCCCAGGGGCTGTCTCCGGTAACGGCGGGGGCACCTAATAATATCGCTTTTATTGGGACCGGGTTAGGAACGCAGCCTCAGACGGTTCAAGAGTGGTCGGACCCAGCTGCTGTACAAGCACTGCGAGGCGGAGATCTTTTGAACGCGGTGAATTTTGCCTTTAGTCCGGCAGTTGGCGGCGGAGCGACGACGCAGTACACGGTGCGGGTCAATCGAGCCACTCAGGCTACGTTAGCGCTACCGGGAGCAAGTGCTGCGACGGCGGTTCTTTTGACGTCGGCGGACTATGGAGCTTGGACGAATGGGATCCAGGTGTCAATTGCAGCGGGTAGCTTGAGTAATACTGTTATAGCTAGCGTGCAGTATGCGCCTGGTAACTATCTGCTGGTTTCTCCCAATTTGGGGCAGGCTTTGCAGCTGGCATATACGGGTAATGCAACGGCTGCGACGGTGACATTAACAGATTCGCTGGCAACTCCGGCTGCGCCTACGCTGACGCAGTCAACGGGTGGAGCATTAGCATCTGGTGACACGGTGTACGTCGTTGTAACGGCTGTAAATGCGTCGGGAGAGTCGTTGCCTTCAACGTCCACGAGTGTGACGTTAACAGCTAATAACTCGTCCGTGCAAGTCGCTGGCGCTACGGTTACTGGAGCTACGCGTTATAACATTTATGCGGGTTCGACTGCAACTGCGCTGTATCTACAGCAGACGATTACAGCGTTTCCTGCAACGTTGACTGCTCTTGTCAGTAGTGGAACACCTCCACCGACGACTAATACAACAGGGCCGGACATTACAACAACCCTGACCGGCGCTACGGATGGGTCGCAGTCTTTAGACTGGTCGTTGAGCGTATCTCCGTATAACACTTTGCAGGGCCTTGTGAATGCATTTAATGGGCAGACGGGCTACACCGCAAGTACGCTTGGAATGCCTTCGATGCCTTCGTCCTATTTGGACACTGTGACAGCGGCGAACATTACTACTGCTGAGATCCTAACGGCCCAGCAGGGAGCGGTACTGTACTGGTTTAACACTCAGGCCAGCAACTATGTTACAGCTGCGGCGGGTGCGGGTTCTACCCAGCCCCCGGCTCCTACGGCGGGCTTCTTGTACTTGTCGGGAGGGTCTGAAGGACCGGCTCCGCAGTTGTCTGATTGGCAAGATGCTTTGTCGCTGCTGGAGTCTTATAACATTGATATCGTGGTGCCTCTAACATCGGAGGGTTCGATTCATGCTTTGTTTGACCAAACGAATCATTCGTTGGCGCAGCAAGGTGTTATTTATCGAACAGGCTTCTATGGAGGAGCTACTGGGGAAACTCCCGCTATTACATTAGGACGAGCTCAGGCTTTGAATAGTGACCGAGCGGTGTTAGCGGCTCCCGGCTTTTACCAGAACGACTACACGGGTACGTATACGTTGTTCCCACCCTATATGCTCGCGGCATTGTACGCTGGTATTGCGGCTGGGCTTAACGTGTCGGTCCCTTTGACGTATAAGCAGCCTAACATCCTTGCGTTAGAGCAGCTTTATAATCAATCGACGCAGATTCAGTTGATTCAGGGTGGCGTAGCGCCTACTGTTGCCGTTCGTACAGGTGGATTTCGTATTGAGCAAGGCGTGACGACAAGCTTGTCGAATACGTCGGTCTACAATGTGGAATACAGTGTACTGCGCGCGGTGGACTATGTCCGAGAACAGCTGAGCCTAACATTTGATGGGTTAGTGGGGCAAGCTTCGCAAGGATCTGTAACAGTCGCGCAGATGGTAGCAGAAGCAACGGCTGTGTTAAACGCGGCGGTGGCGAATGGTATTATTGCCGGTTTCCAAACCGTAACAAATGTTGCTGTATCGTCACAGAGTCCTACGGCTTATGTGGTACCGGTCAATATCCAGGTGGTGGATCCGATTAATAACATTCTCGTGACCATCAACCTGGCGGCGTAAGGGGAGGCTTAATCAATGGCAGGATTACCGACTACGCCCCTCATCCCGAATCCGGTGCCGCAGATCATCTCCGGCCCACTGTTTTATATCGTGGTGAATGGGCAAATTATTGGGCGAGTCACTAACTTTGATGAGACGCACAACTTTACCCTAGCAACTGCGCCGGAAATTGGGAGTATTATCTACACGGAACAGGACGTGATGCTCTATTCCGGTACGGTAACGCTCACTAAGTTCGCGGTCTTTGGACATCTGCTGAACCAAATCGGCGTTGTAGGGTTTGGAAATAATGCGTTGCAGACTGGTTATCTTACTTTCTCAATATTTGATAAGACTACTCTCAGTTATATCCGCACCTATTACGATTGCTTGCCGCAATCCCTACAGGGAACATGGGCAGCTAATGCGTATGTGACAGAAACTGCGACTTTCCAGTTCTTGAATGCCCAGTAGTAGTATATAACTGGGTAGAATGTGAGCTTGTAGAGTCAATTATTTTATGTTAACATTACAGCTAAGATCGCCCGCTTTAGCGGGCTGGCGGAAGAGGTTAGCATCCAATGAAAGCTTGTAAACATTGTGGCCTTGAGAAGCCCTTAGAGGCATTTGCTAAAGATACACGGCGGGCGGATGGTCTGCAAGATTGGTGTAAAGTTTGCCGCTTAGAATACAACCGAGCCTATCGTGCGAAACATCGAGCAAAGAATGCTGTTGAGACTCTTCTTAGTGGACGAATGCTAGAGTGTGCGACTTGCCATCATACATTACCGGAAGAGCAGTTTAATCTCAGTCGGACAGCGGCGACAGGCCGACAGTCCATGTGCAAAGCGTGCAAGCGAGAGCATTATTTAAAGAATCGCGACAAGGCGCTTGAGCGAGCCAAGCAGCAGCATTTAGAGCATCGGGATGATCGTATTGCAGCGATGCGAGCATATTACCGAAAAAATCGTAAGAAGCTTTTAGAAAAAGCCCGAGTATATTATCAGGAAAGGTCCGATAAATTAAAACTGCAGCAGCGAATTTGGCGTTATAAAAATCGAGCTGCGTCGCTTCGAGCTTCTAGAGAATATTATATTGCCCATCGAGATGAAGCGCGTTGGTATAATTCTATCGAACGAACAAGGGCGCTTGGTGGTTCTCTTGATAATCATTGGACCGTTGAGCAGTTGCACGCTAAATTAGAGAAGCAGGGTTATCGTTGTGCTTATTGCGCTATGATATTGGATGATACGACAATGGAGATTGATCATCGCATACCGTTGTCAGTGAGTAAAGACTCTTCAATTGATAACGTTGTGCCGTGTTGTAATTGGTGTAATGCCCATAAAGGGCTTAAACCAGCGGATGAGTGGCTACAAGATCCTACGCTTATTGGGCGACAAAGCTTTTACGATTAATATACACACTCACATGTGCGTTGAACAGAGACACGGGAGGCGGAATGCTGAGACACCGATTGCTTAGCCGACAATGGAATTGCACTATTATGCATGGCTGGCTACTGCAAGTAGGTCACCCGTATTAAGGAGAGCATATATGTTACAGCATCGTGAAGAAGAAATTGCGCAAGCGATTATGAATGCGCGTAAGCAGTTTACCGTGGATCTTCCTGGCGTTGGGTTGTTTGAATGCCATCTCGGTACATTTAAAGATAACATGGACGTGATGGCTTATCAAAGTAATTATATCGTAAGCCTGGGCGCTGATCCGCAGCAAGCATCAACCGGGCTGCTATATGGGTCGTATTTAATTGCGATGGTGCGAGTACGCGTGGATAAAGCCCCGGCTGGGTTTGTGCCGGAAGCAGCTGACCAGGAGGTGCTCGAATCCCTCGTACAAGAAATCCTCAAGTACGAGGACGAGTTTCATGAAAAGCGCCGAGACAGCGCTTCCCGAGCTGCTGAACCATCCGCTACTGAAGGCCCTATGGGCGGCGTGTCGTTTATGGCAACTCCCGCCGACGGACCCGCGAATCCTCGAACTGTCCCACCTCCAAATCCTCTGGGCACTCGAAATGGAGGCCCAATACAACAAGTCCCGACCCGATCCGTCATTCCGCCCGCCTAGTACGCTAGGCGGCTTTTAGAGGTGTTCTTACGTGGCCCGTGAAGTCAAACTAACCTTTAAAGCTGATGACGGGGACTTACTGGCTGCATTTAAGCGAATGCAGGCAGCGCTGGATGACTTTGATAAGAAGGTTAAATCCGTCACTGAGTCCATGAAGAAGATGATGGGCTCGGGGGTAGGGGGAGCGCCTCCTGGCTTTAGTACGCCGAATAACGTTGTAGGGTCAGGGCCTGTGCATGCGACTGATGTGAACGCTCGACATCAGAAGGGCATGGCCGCTGCGACGGGTGTAGCGCAGAATCCGGCTTATAAATACTTTAATCCCCCACCGGCCCAGCATCATGGGACTGCTAGTGGCACGGGAGACTTCCTCCGGAGTTTAGCCAGCTCGGGCCAGACGACTGCGGCTATTCTATTCCGAACTCCGACGAATGCTGAAATCTTCTTCCGGACGTTCGGATTTAGTGCACGATCGTTAGCCAACTCCCAAACCTCGGGAATTGCGCGTTCTTTGGGGTCGGAAACCGCGTTTACATCCGCCCAGCAGTTGGCGGGTGTGCTAGCAAGATCTCGTCGAGGAATGCCGTTATCGGCTTCTGAGCAGCAGGGGCTAACTACAACAATGGGACAAGCGCCCTTTTTGCGAGCCCACATTGCGGGTTTTCAGGCTGACTTTGATAAACGGCTAAAGCAAATTGATACGGACTTGCAGAAGGAAGATCGCCTGTTAAATTCGCTGGGGAAGTCGCGTAGCTGGCAGGCTAGCGGGGCGACAAGAAGGCATAAGACTCGACGAACAAAGCTCGCTAATGAGCAGCAAAACATTTTAGCTGCTGGGGAAGCTACTACGTTGATGGATGATCTGCTAGCGAGTATTGAACAAAAAGGTATAGGGCCTGGGGCGACAAAGTCTTCGAGTGGGGGGGAGTCGCGTACGCCCACAAAATTTGAAAATATGGTTAGTACCATCAATCAAAAAGCAGGTCAAGCGGTAAAACTGCCTAGCATAAGTACCATGCTAACAGCGGCTGGCACAATGGTGGGCGGCCCTATTGGGGGCCTCGTTGGCGATATTATGGGAAAGATCGTCGGCGCTGCGATGATTCCCATGAAGTACTACATGAGTAGCATAGCGCCGGGTATGAGCCAAGGCTATGCCCAATCCGGCCTCAGCCCATTTGGCAATACCGGCTATCTGCTCTATCAGAATGCTATGAAGAACGTGGCGTGGGAAGGGCATTACACGGTTCCTGAAGCTATGCAGATGACGTCATCGTTTATGGGCGCGTCTGGTCAGTCCGCCTTAACAGCGGGCGGTGGGAATAAGACGCTTGGGTTACTTTTCCCGAATATGGCAGCGGTAACAGCGTTTGCCCGTTCTGTGGGGCTTTCACCCTCTGCTGCAGGGCAAGTCGCCGGAGCGCTAGCGAACCTAGCAACACCTGGTACCTTGATTAACCCGATGTTGAATGGCGTGTTTGGGTCGTTGCAAGGGTCAGGCATGTCGAGTTCGATGTTCTTACAGAACTTAGTTTCGGCCGCTTCGACTGCTGCTGCGACGAGCGTGAATGCGAGTCCTTCTTATTTGGCGAATGTGCTGGCTAACATGAATCAGTCAGGGCTCCAGTCGGGGCTCGGGTTCTTGACGGGGACGCGTGGCGTCCAAACGCTACAGGGTTTCCAGAGCGCAACCACAAATCCGGGTTCTCCTGCTAACAATGTCTTTGAGATGCGTGCCCTGGCCAGTGCGCTACAACAGCAGGGACAGCCGACTGGATTGCCTGCTATTTTGACGATGATGTCAGCTGGACCTATGGGCTGGAATAAGAAAGGCTTAGCGGGTACAGGCATTAGCGTTAATTCGCAGTTTACTGGTCAATACCTTCAGGCGATGTATCAAGAACTTAGTGGCATGGGGCCGTTAACACCCTCTGCGATGGCTAAAACGCTGGGTATGCCTTATGATCAATTTGTATCCATGGTGAATAAGAACGGCGGGCATGTCAACATGCAAACCGGGCAATTAACAGGGAATTGGACATCAGGCATTGGACAGTGGTTTTCGAATAAAGCGGCGGGGAAGGGCATCGGAGGACCTGGTGGCAAGCCTGTGGAAACTATTCAGCAGGCGTTAGCTGGGTTTTTGACTTCGATGGGTGGCTATACAGCTGCTATCAAGTCGTTCACTAGTATCATCGAGACAATTTTTGGTGGGCATGAGGCAAAAACAGTAGGTTGGTTTGCCTCTCTAGCAGGAAACAAAGCTTTTGGCACTCCCGAGCATGCGGCAGCTGCTTTGCGAGAGGCGGGCTATCAAGCTAAAAACTTGGCAACTAAGCATCATGTGACGCATCATGCCGCGAGTGCTCCACAGAATCCTAGTAATCCTTTTTGGAGCAAGATTGGTGGGCCTGAGGGGCATGCATTTCACCCAGCAGCTAATCAATTGGGCACTATGAAGGATGTCTTAAAGGCTATTAGTAATACGATTTCTGGAAAGCTGGGAACAGCTAGTAGTCACTTGAGCAGCAGCAGTAATCAATTGAAAAATACAACAGGCTACATGAAGAGTTCTACCAATAACTTGAAATCGTCTACAAATAATACGAAGACAGAGGCTGAGCACCTGTTAAGTGCAACACATGCGACGAAGAACGTGGCATCTGGTATGACGAAAACATCGAAAGACATGTATGGAGCGACGGGTAACTTAAAGGATTCTGCGCAGTCTTTGATGGCAGCGGCAACTTTAATGTCGGCATTTGTAGGGCCTTCTATTTCTCCTTACAGCGGTAATTTTCATAATCCGAACGCCCGAAAGTTAAACCAAACATTTGTCAAGACATTTAATGGCATGCAGATTGGGCATCAGTATGGAACCGACTTTAATCCGCGTTATAGCTCCTATCTAACAAACATGCTTAACAAAGTATATAACGGCGGGGGCCAAGACAACGGCCAAACCCTTGCACAAATCTTCTCACAGGTTGGAATGAAGACTGGGATTCCGTCTGGATTACTCGCGGCCATTGCGGCTCAGGAGTCCGGGGGGTCGTGGAATGCGCCGGGTGGCGGCATGATGCAAGTCACCGGGAATCATAACCATAATGCTTACCAAAATGCGATGGCGGGTGCTCAAGTATTGCTTGGCAAGATTAACATGCTTGTCAATAGGGGCGTTATTCCCGCTAATTGGCAGGGTAATCAGAATGCTCTTGCCAAGATCATTGAGGCATACAATGGGGATGCGAATTTTATGAATAAAAATAACTCTTGGACATCGATTCCTAATGCTGGTTATGCGGCTTCTGTACTCGATAACTGGAAGGTTATTAATTCAGGGTCAGCCGGTTCGATGTTGCAGTTTAACATTACTATTCCAGCCGGGACAATCCCAGGGAACCAGTTCTAATGGCTTATCGTGTACCGTTTAATAACGTTAATAATCCCATTGAGCCGAGTAACGTTGCGGCTGTTGTTCGCCCGCAATTTCGAGTAACGTTTTCAACTTCCGGCAACATTTTTTCTTTTGATGCCGGTCCCTCTGATCCTAACTCTGCGATTGTATCGCTTCAAACTACAAAGCAATTAAGCGGTGGCACTTTAGGGGGGCAGTGGAGTGTGACACTCATGCCCTCTGCTATCAAGGGGTCATTGACCTGGAAAGATACCATTAATGCCATGGACGTAGCGGTCATTGAGATGAAAGGCGATGCCGCTGATCCTTGGGAAGTGGTGATGGTTGGCTTCGTAGACTCGGTATCTGAAAACATGACCATGCAGTCTTCCTATAATGGGGCTACAAGTCCTCAGTGGCAAATTACGATTCAGGGGCGGGATTTTGGAAAAATCTTAGACGTCTCTAATTCTTGGTTCTTCCCGGTGGCGGACACTAATGTCTTAGCCAATACAGGCGGGGACTTAAAGGGTAGCGTATCGCATGCTGTTTATGGCTGGGCCGAGCCTGATATGCAGCAAGCGCCCATTGTCACTGTAGGGCCTAATGCTTGGTATCCCGTTGTCCAGACGATCCCGAACTGGGTACAGCTTGCGTTACCGAATGGCGATACGTGGGTACCGGCTAATGAGGTGCAATTGCACGACATTACGTCTGACCCGGTGTTTCAAACTATCCTCAACTTCTTTAATGCGTTTGCATACAACACCGAGCTCTTAGGCGGTCAAAATTCGTTAAGTGTGAGCCAATTGACGGACTTGCTGCTCACTCAAAGTGGGCTAGGAAGTCTAGCGCCCGCAGCTTTGACGTCAGATTCGGCTACGTTGATCGGCGTGTTAATGCTGACTTGGGTCTACCAGACGATGAATGTGCCAGTAAGTTACGTGACGTCTACAGGGCACTTTGAGCAGGCGCGACTGGCTGATACATTTCCGTTTATTTGCGGCTCTACCAATGGGTTGATTGTGCCTAATAGCTTGTTTTCACCACAGCAGGGTTCGATTGCGGGATTTATGCAATCTATCCAATTGCCTCCTTTTTATGAGCTGTGGGTGGATACACGAGCTGTTGCGGATTATCAGCCCGGTGGTTCTATTTATAACTTATGCAGCCCGGTGGAAATGTCGTGGGAAATGGTCCAAGGGGCCATTATTAATGCTGGAGTAGCGGCGGACTTAAAACCTATTTATACGCCCGCAGAGCTAGTGACTTTTGGGACGGATATTCCGAGCACTCCCATTTTGATCTTCCGGCATACGCCTTATGATGCGGAAACCTGGACCCAAATTCCGGCTCATACGATAACGGAGTCGGACATTATTAGCAAGCAGTTGACGAAGTCTGATACAGACACCGTGAATGTTTATTTCTCTTATCCTGATACGCCAAATGTGTCGTCTTCGAATCCTGCAACTTTTACGACGGCTTATGGTGTGTGGTATTCGCCCATGATGGACTTGGCTTCTATAGCGCGTTATGGCATGCGGGTGCTAAATACGCCTGTAGATGCGTTTCCATCTACGAATAGCGGGACATTCGCCCATAGCCAATTTGGGCAATTAAACCAAGAGCTATGGCAATGGTATCAAAATAACCCGTTTTTCTGGTCGGGTACTTATCAGTTAGGGCGAGGGCGTCCAGATATGCGGGTTGGAGATCGTCTCTATGACGCGTCTACGGGTATGGACTTCTATATTGAAGAGGTTGAACACTATTTTACTCTCTATCAGTCTTTCACCACGTCAGTGGTAGTCAGTCGAGGGGAGGTCCGTAGCGGACAAGGGCAATCCACGCTCAGTGCGACAGGGGGGAATGTCTAATGAACCGAGGCTTTGTCCTACAAAATTTAGGGCAGTGGCAACGGACAAATCATAGCCTGTCGAATTGGGGCGGGTGCTATGACGCCATTATTGTAGCGGAACATGCACCTTGGATCTATGATGTGACGCTACAGCGATTTAACTCCCTGATTCCTAACGTGCCGACACTTGATCCTGAGCTACGAACGTTAGCAGGGCAAGCTCCTTTTAAGATTGGAGAGCTAGTGCTAGTGACTTTCCGTAATAATCGGCGGACACTGCCGGTTATTCTTGGGAAGTATTAATTATGAGCAACGCTGGGCAAATTACAAGTCTTGTTCCAGAAGCGTCAGGGCGTCCTTATCGCTTGACTTTTCGATTAATGCAGGACAGCACCCAAATCTATGTGTATAACTTTACGATTAACCCGCAATCTTATCAGGTCAATCTGCCCAATCGTATTGGCATCATGCAGACTTTAGCGGGGGGTTTTGCCCAGGTTTTTGGGCCGGGGCTTCCAACTATTCAGATCCAAGGCACGACTGGAATCCAGGTGCATCCAGATGGCTTAGGTGGGCAAATTGATGGGATTACATCATTACAAAACATGTATGAAAATGTGTATTTGAATTTTACGTCGCGGCAATTTACTGATCCAACACACACCTACGAGTTGCGATTTTATAACTGGACGCTCGAAGAGTACTACAATGTCGTCTTTAGTAGCAATGGCTTTATGATTCAGCAAGACACACAGCATCCTATTTGGTACTACTACACTATTAACATGACGGTGTTGAATACGCTGCCTGCACCGACTCACTTTACGGGTCCGACAAATGCTGGGCAATACTTGTCTCCGCTTCCACCTGCTCCGACACCGGATGCCATTTTATCGCAATTCACTATTAATGGGACGAATTTAGTGGCCAAGGCGGCAACGGCGCTTGGCATTTTGATGGCACAGATTAATTACATGCTCGTACAAGGGAACCTAGCTGCCTTATCGACAGCGGAACAGGCCTTATTGCAGATTTATCCGGTGCCCGATTTACCGCCTATCTACCAGTTGAATAACATTAATTATCCTGGGTACGCCCAATATACAGGCATGCCGGGGCAGTTTAATTCTGTAAACTCTCTAGAATACATCTTAGACACCTATGTGCGGGCCATCATCGGGGCGAATGCAAATCCTCTCACGCAAGGGACTGTACCGCTATCATTAGCGACTATCCAGTCTGCTATCTCCCAGCTGCGAAATTTTATGGGGACTTTTGAGTCAGTCTATGGGACGACGGTGCCTAGTCAGTTTTTAAATTATTGCGCCCAGGTCATGCAGCAATTAAGCGCCGTAGCGGCTGCTGCTTATGTGCTACAGCCTGCGTAAAGGGGGTGAGAGGCGTTGATCGTTAATTATACAGTACGTGCAGGAGACTCTCTTACCCGTATTGCACAGCTTTATGGCGTAACAACTTCTACATTGGTTAGCTATAACAGCTTAACCTGGCCTTATATTACAGATGATCCAACTGTACAGGGAGCAATTGCGATTCCGGCTTCTGGGCCTATTACTTTGACTTTTACGAATCCGCTAGCAACCACGGTGGATGTGCCTGCAGGCTTCTTAGTGGGCTCTCCGCTCTTAGGAACAACGCAGTTGAGAAAATACTGGACGGTCCAGGAAAGTTCTATTCCTGCGGGCGCTACTTCTGGTTCTTTAACTGTGCAATGTACGACGCCTGGACTGTTTGGTAATGTCTCGGCTACGTATATTTCGATTATCCTGACAACATCTGTATTTCCTTCGGGTACAACGGTTACGAATCCAAACCCCTTTGTAAATGGCGTAAATAAATCGGCGTTACTGCCAGGAGACATTTTACAGATTCCCAACCCGACGGTGCTAAATGCAACGGAAGTCTTCCAGCAGCCGTTACCAGGAACACAGGTGATTGTAGGGGGATCTGATCTTGCCTGGAATTTTGCTACGGGTGACTTAGTGGTAGAAGCATCTGGAGACTATCAGCTTGTAGCGGGTGTAGATAATATCGGGACAAACATTATTGGCCGGATTATCACGTCGAAAGGAGCATTGCCCTTTCATCCTACCTATGGCACCAGTCTTATGAGTCAAGTTAGTAATAATCCTGCTATCGCCCAAAAGCTACTCACATTAGATATTACAGAATCTTTACTGGCTGACCCTGACGTAGCGGCAGTCACTGACTTAAAAGTAACACCGCAAGGGACGGCGTTATATGTAACCGGGCAAGTTTTACTGCGATCTTCGCAGTATTTGACTTTCTCCACTCCTATTGTAGGCGGTATTTAAGTGGCTAAAACGTTTGATCAAATTGTTACTGAGTTGATTCAGTATGTGGCAGCTAATGACCCGAGTGTAACAGCTTTTACAGTAGGGAGCCGGGCGAGAACGCTGCTAGAAGCGGTGGCACAACAGCTAGCAGATTTATCTCAAACCATTGATGTGTCGATTGCTGGATCTGCCCAAGATGCCGTCTTTAGTGCATTTAACTTTCCCGCCCTACCGCCGCAGTATGCTTCTGGTGTCGCGGTATTTACGGGTAATGTGGGAGCAACCTTTCCAACTGGTGGGTTAGTCAGTACTACGCCCTCTTCGACTTCCCCTACATTGCTCTTCCAGGCGCTAGCTCCGATTGTAATTGGGTCAGGGGGAACGGGTTCTGGGCTTGTACAAGCGACAACTGCGGGGCCTCAGTGGAACATTCAGCCCGGACAGTTAACTACAATCACCTCATTGGCATCTGGCATCACTAACGTAACAAATACTAGCGCCTTTACTGGCGGGGCTTATGCCGAGACGCCAACCCAGCAGTCATTACGCTTTGCGGCTTATATCCAGAGCCTTGGGCTAGGAACGCCGCTTGCGCTAGAGGTGGCGGCTTCTACTACTGCTGGGGTAGATGTAGCAGCGGTTGTAGAGACGCCCTATATTAATGCTATCACTATGACGTCTAATGTAGCGACGGATAATAGTGAGGCGGCTAACATGCCGTATGGACCGACCTTTCCGGCGTTTAATCCGCCTATTAACACCGGAGATGCTTGGGCGCTTGGAGCGCCTGTACCTTGGACAGATGCCTTTATTGATATTGCTAGTCCGGGAGCTGGAATTACGGGTTCTTGGCAATATTGGTCCGTAGTGAATAATGCGTGGACAGCGCTGCCGACCATTACAGATGGCACTGCTACATTTACCCAAAGCGGCACTTTAAATTGGACCCAGCCGAGCGACTGGGGGCCAACAGGGCTAGGGGGAACGTCTGCTTGGTTTATCCAATATGCAATATCGTCTGGGGGTGGGACAGCGCCGCAGATCAACTTCGTTGAGGGGCTAAACCCTCCTGCGGGTGTAGTCAACATCGTAGTTACGGCTACAGGCGAGCAAGTACCGGATGAAGCGACCTTAAATGCGGTATCTGTCGCATGTGATGCGGTGCGATCTGCAGGCGTAATGGTGAATACGATTCCCGTGACGCTCCAGCAGGTTAACGTCACAATGAATCTATTGATATCACCGCTAGTTAATGTAACGACGGCTGAAAACCTGGCTATTACGGCTGTAGAATCCTATCTAAATAGTTTAACCATTGGAGCGCCTGCATTACTTCAGCAGATGCAGTCTGCAGTCCTCGCCGTAAATGGCGGGGGAACAATTTTACAGTGCACGTTTGTTACTCCTACGCTTAATGTCTATGTGTTACCTAATGTAGAGATTGTGTCAGGGACCGTGACTGTGGGCGAGGTGGTCACGTAATGAGTGCGATTGCTTATAACAAGATGGTACAAAGCCTGCCCGCTTGGTATACGCCCGGACCACACCTTGAAGCATTGTTAACAGCCTGGGGCAAAGTCATTGATGAGGTGGCCCAAGACTATCTAGCCATTCCTGGCATTATGAATCTATTGAATGGTACAGGGCCTTGGTTAGATTGGGGGGCTGGGCTTTTTGGCGTGACGCGCTTTCCTAATGAGCCTGACCAATCCCTCTTCTTGCGTTTGATTCAGCAGTTACAGCCGCGGCTAACTGCAGCGAATATTATTAGTTACATGCAGCCATTTGCGATTGCACCCGTTATTGTAAACGATAATAGCGGGGGGCGATCCGTTGGACGAGTGTGGACTCATTATAACCGCGGTGTGGTAGCTACTGACCTGACTTTTACACGAAGTTCTGTAGCGTATAGTCCGATTAATGGCGCAGAAGTCGCTGCTAATGTTCCGACGTATGGCGTCGGAATTTTTGGCAACGAGACGGGCATTGCGCTTTGGCAAGGCACGACGAACTTATTTAGTACGGGCATTAGTGATTCTACGACTACGACGGGCTGGACAGCGCTCGGCGGGGCGACAGTGGCGCTATCTACGACAACGGTCTGGCAAGGAACGGACAGCGTAGAAGTAAGTAGTGCGGCTGGCGGCGGGGTAAATACCACCCAGGCCATCGCCTCTGGGAGTACTGCTTGGTATACGTTTTCTTCGGTAATGAGCGCGCCTGCAGGCGCTGCGGTTACGTTAACCCTAATTGACGCGACCAATAGCGTGACGCTGGGGACAGCTTCTTATACGTTGTCTAGCACCTGGACCCAAGTTGGTGTGACTGGCGAGACGGCTGCGAATACCGCAAGCCTTACCTGTGAAGTACTTATTGATAATACGACAAGCATAATTTACTTAGGCGCCCAACAGCTTGAAGAGGCGAAGTTAGCGACGCCCTGGCAGGCTGCAGATAATGCGACGCGGGCTGCGCCTACACTAACAATTCCCGCCGCAGATTTTCCGACTGCGCGAGGAACTTTGGAAGCGATTATTTTACCTGGCTGGACGGGAATGTTAACTACAGTTGAAAATGGTTCTTTTGCTCAAGGCGCAAGTTTTTGCATTTTAAATTCGGGCGGTAGCAATACGCTCGTAAGTGCTTTTGATATCGCTTATGACAGCACTACGGGCACTTATGTAAGTGACTTTACAACTTCTATTACTGGTGGGGCTTCTTGCACTGCTGTATTCACGCAGGCAGATTTATCTCCTGGTGGACTTCTCGGAATTACATGGGACTTAGGGTCATTAGCCGTGTACTGGAATGGGCAGCTAGTTGCGAGTGCAGCAGGCACTGTAAACCCCTCTGTGGGAACATCTGCATATTTAGGTATGTATGTAGAAGGCACTGATACTTTTGATGGTGTCTTAGGCCCTGTGCGTATCTTGGAACAAGCTCGCTTTGCTAATGAAATGATGAATGACTATACCTGGTTTAGCGAAGCTGAAGACGTTTATACCGGCATAACAGCTTGGGAAAATCTTTGGGAGCCTAACGGCAATACTTGGGGCGTCTGGGGCCTAGCTAATAGCCTAGGAGGGCTCCAAGGCAGTAATTTACATGGCGCTGCCTGGTATGGCCGGGTGCGTTTAATTCAGGCTGGACAAACTACCCAATCTAATCCGTTTACGATTGGGCTAAGTGCTATTGAATATAAAGAATCACTTTTAGGGTCGTCTAGTACAACAGCTTTACTACTCCAAGACCTCATGCAGGTCTTTAATTCTGTACGGCCTGCCGGTCCTAAGATAGCATTAGAACTTGTCTAGCCATCGCATAGGCTTAGCGTTGATCTCGCGAGGTGCTGAATGAACGGCGTAAACCAAGATATTCTTTTTTACCAGGGCGACAGCCGCCAATTAGTAGTGACAGTCTATAACAGCCAGGGCACTGCTATTCCTATTACGGGTGCCTTTATTCGCTATGTTATTTACCAGGACCAAAGTGTGGTGGTAACAAAAACGACTACAAACGGCGGCGTGGTTTTAACTGATCCAAGTGCAGGCGTTTTTACCGTCTATTTAACGCCAACAGACACAGGCGCCCTCCGGGGTAGCTACAACCACATGGCCCGTATGATTGACACCTCTGGAGACAGCTCTATCATTATGACGGGAACGGTTACGGTAGACCAGAGCTTCGCCTAATGGCTAAGTGGGGCATAAGCGCCTGGGGGACATTTGACTGGGGCAGCCTAGCTGTCATCCTCAAACTTTCTCAGGTACTATTATCTGCACTTGTTGATACGACAAGCGCTCTTGAAGGGCAAGTTCTAGATGCGGTAGCACTTACGGCACTAGAAGATTATTCTAATACCTTAACAGCCCTCTGGGCCTATATTGTAACGCTACTGGGGGAGTTTAGTGTGGCCGTAGATGAGACGGGCTTAGAAACCCCAAACGTCGCCTTAACTAGCCTTGATTCTACGATCATGCTAGCAGCTGCAACTTCTGAGATCACCTTGAATGCAGCGCAAGACATTACCACCACCTTGTTAGGTAGCATGATTCCGCAGGTGGTACTAACGGGGCAAGAACAGTAGATGAGTTTTTATAAGGTTACGGATTTTACCGAAGAAGCGATGTCGTCTGATGTCAATCAGTATAGCGACGCCTTTGCGGGCTTGAATGACATCAACATTAGTTTATTTGCTCCGTTAGCTCCGCCTGCTGCACCTACGGTTGCGTTAAATGGCAGTGGTGTTCTGACTGGAGCTTATGAGTATGTCGTAGCCTTTGTAACAGGCTATGAGCAATTAACGCTCGCTAGTCCAAATGCTTATGGTACGCCTATTGTTTATGTAAAAGGGCAGACGGCTCCTGGGGCAACAGCTGCTATTACGACAGCTAGTAATAGCGTGCTGGTTTCTGGGATTCCAACAGGCCCTACGGGCACAGTTTATCGAGTGTTAGGGCGGACAGTGAGCGGTGGTAGTGGCACCTACTACTTATTGACGACTATTACCGATAATGTCACGACGACTTATGTCGACAATACAGCTGATAGTGGGCTGGGGGCTGCACTCAGTACAACCAATACCACTGGCGGCGTTGCAACATTACCCGCCGGGGTTGCAATGAATGAGCTGGCTACGAACATTATTGGAAGCACTGCCGATGTAAATTCTGCTTATAATGCCTTTGGTGGCCTGACGATTGCTACAAGTGCTACCTTCCCTAACTATCTAAACGCCCTACAAATTTTTGAAGGCGGGGGCACTAGCTCTAAATCCGTTTTTATGGTGGGGCCTGGCGGGTTAGTCACTACGACTCTAAATACCCTCGACGATGGCACCCATGGAAATATGGTAGCTTATGGGTCATTAATTGTTGCTGATAATGCCCAAAGTGGCAGCAGCTTTTCTGGCCCGCTACGAATTGATTCTAATTTTACGGTAGCACCGGGTTATACCCTCACCAACGACGGCACATGGGCGGGGACTTTAATTCCCAATACTATGTTAGCTGGACCCTTAGCCAATAGCGTTACGGCTGGCACAGGCATTACGGTTAGTAACCCGACAGGCGTAGGCGCGTCTACTGTAAGTGTGGACGAAGCCTCCTCCCTTGACTGGACAACACTAGAAACGTTTAGCGCCGGGTTACAAACTGGTTGGACCGCATATACCGCAGTTCCAAGCTTCAATGGGGGTTGGGGCGATTGGGGCGTTGTCCAGCGATATAACCTCAACGGTGACACGACTGGCGGTGGATCCTATGGCCAGGTTATAGCCTCAAACATGTATTATGATTCCGTACCAAGTGGCCAGTGGGGCGCTACTACTACGGGATACACGTGGGTCTGGCTAGATCAATATACTATTCCTGTTGCTTGGTTACTCACACAGGGCGGCGTTGAACTAATAGGTGGCGGAACTCAAACAGCTCCTACTAGCCAGCCTTACGTTTTTACACCTTCTACCCTTTTTAGCATTACTAATGACGGTGTCGCTACTTTTACTGGTCCTTATGCTAATGACGGTGTACACATTACGGCTACCACAGGCGGCGCTTCTATCTTTCTTGACCAAGCTAGCGCCGGAAATAATGCAGCAATTATTATGCAAACAGTTGGGTCTAACGACTGGGAAATGGGTGAGCTTGGAATTCTTGGAGCCCACAACTGGGGGCTCTATGATTTCTCTACTAGTCAAACAACCTTACGGGTTGATCAGGGCGCGACAAACACTTTATTGTACTTGCACAATACAAACGCCGTAACATCTCTTAATAATACACTGGATGATGGTACTGGTAATTTAACCGCTGCAAAGGCTATTACGGCAGGCACTGCATTACTAACGGACAATGGTGGGCGCCTTGAAATTATTGGATTAAATCCACCCACTGGATTAACGGCAGCAGTGCAGACATCCGGTACTGTGGGTACCTACCTTGCTGCCAATACCACGTACTACTATATTGTCACGGCTATAGACCACAACGGGCATGAAACAGACGCTCCTTACCTGTTCTTTGGAGTATCTGCTGCTGAAGGAGCCACTGCCTATCCTATTGCACTGACTTGGACAGCCGTTACTAATGCGGCAGGCTACAGCGTCTACAAAGGCACAACGAATAATGATGCCGATCTGTATTACCTGGCTGGTTCGACCACTAACAGCTATACCGACACGGGGAATACGGCTACCACGACTCAGACTTCTCCAGCTTGGAATCAGTCCGGGGATCTCCATTGGCATAACCTCATAACTGGTGGTGCACATGTCTATTTAGACAGCTACGCTGGTTCGACCAACTTAGACTTTTTGATTGACAGCTACGGCGGCAACTACATCTGGATGATCAATAATTCTATCGGCACTAGCCGATTGGGTATTCTAGCTCCAGTCGGTGGCAGCTCCACTACTGGTTCCGCTGGGGCCCTTGAATTATTTGGTACTGGTACTACAACCTCTCAAGGTCTAGTAAATCAACCTACTAATATTGTTCTTAACGGGGAGACTGGCGACGGAACTTTTATCGGCACCGTCACCGCAGGCATATTCACTTCTGGTGGAGATACTGCTGTTAATGTTCCTACAGGTTATTCTGGGTACCTACAGTACAACGGTGCAAACATTGCAGCTTGGGGAGCTGATGTCTTCGAGATCTTTGCCAGTAATGGAGACGTTACGGCCGAGTTCTTTATTGACGGCTCGCAATTCCAGCTACCGGGCGGCAATGATTTTGTTATTTCTAACTTAGGGCTACCTTCCTCCTTCACGGCGACGACAGCAACATCGGGTACTGTAGGAAGTAATCTAGCTGCTAGTACTACGTATACCTACGGAATTTCGGCAAATTCCTTGGGGGGTTGGGAAACTGCGCTACTATTACTGGCCACAGCAACTGAGGGGACTACGGCTTACCCGATTAACCTTTCCTGGGCAGCGGCAGGAGGGGCGGTTACTGCTTACAATATTTACCGTGCGACGGGTGATTATGGAACTAACGTTAGCGGTTTTTATGCTAACGCCGGATTTTTACTTACGACTACTAGCCTTAGCGCAGTTGACAGTGGATCTGTAGCGCCTACAACACGACTGCCGATCCCTGCTGATGATACAGCACGAATTATTGGGCCTAGCTCGCTAACGCTGGTCAGTAGTCAAGGCGATCAATTTAATTTAATGCAGGACTATCGTGACGATGGTCATAGCTTTCGTATTAATCAATATGTAGCCAGCACCAATACTTGGGGCTATAACACAATAAACTTCTCGCCCTCAGCGATCACGGTGCATGCCGATTTCGTCACCACAAACACTACTACCTTACAAAATGCTACGGTCACTGGGCTTGCCACCTTTAACGGCGGCGCTACTATTCCTGCTGGTCAAACTTTCACAAACAACGGAACATGGACCGGTACAGCTATCCCCAACGCAATGTTGGCTGGTAACTTAGTCGATAGCATTACAGGAAATAACGGCATTACGGTAACAAATCCGACAGGCGTAGGCTCTGCGACTTTAGGGCTTTCGGGCTTAGCGAATACCGTACTGAGTGGGCCTCTCGTAAGTGGAATTACGGCTGGCACCGGTATTACTACGACCGCTGTGACTGGCATAGAAGCCTCTACCGTTAGCGTAAATGAAGCTGCAGCTTTAACGTGGACAGCCTTAGAAACTTTTAATGGTGGTATCAATGTAGGTACAAGCGCCAAAATCGGAACAGCGGGTACACCCTTCCTCTTGACTTATGCTGGGTTCCAAGCCTCTCCGAACTACGGGATGGGGGCTCTTGTAGCTTACGCGGATGGCTTGGGTATTCAGGGTTCTACTAACTACTCCGCTGACACCAACAGCATTTTTACCGTATGGTCGAACGACGAGTTCGAATACTTCATGGTACAGAACCAAGGCATTGTAACTACTACCTCGAATACACTTGACGATGGCTCAGGCCACGCTACCGTAGTCTCCTTAGCTGCACAAACTTTTGCAGGTACAAATGGAGCTGCACGTTTTGTCGGTGGAATGAGTTTTGGCCCACCCACTAGCGGCACCTTTGCGGTGGGCGACTTTGTAGTCTCAGATCGCGGTGAGATTTGGGTCTGTACAGTGGCAGGCACTCCCGGTACTTGGACGAGCGTGAATGCACCGGAATATCAGGGCATCTTGAATGCGATGGAGTGGGGAGCTTCAGGCTCTGTGGCTTCTACAACGGGAGCAATTACTGCGGGCTCTACAGCCCTCACATTGGCCGCCGCCCAAGACTTCTTAGAAGGACAGGGCATTGCGATTTACGGGGCTGGGCCTGCTCCCTCTGGAACAGCAGCGAATCCGGCCGCTGCGCCTATCATTATTAATTACTTTGATAACAGTAGTGCGGTAGGCATTACCGCTGGCACAACGTATTACATGGCCTACGCGTGGCAGACGCCGACAGGCACCACGTTGCCATCGCCTGCAGCTACTATTGACGTCACCACCGGCAATAACAGTGTGGCACTCCAAATTCCCGCCTCTGGCGTGATTCCTTTTGGGGCGAGTGGCATTGTCATCTACACCGGAACGTCTGCTACTAGTCTCTATGAGTTAGGCTATTGGCAGTGGAATGGCACTAACAATCTCGGTTGGCCAAACTTCTCATTAGCAGGCTATTATGACTCAATCTATTCGTTTGATATTAGTGCGGCGGCGGGTCGTATTCCCGTGACCGCTAATATTGGCGAGGTTGTTACGTCAGGAACAGCGGCTCCGACTACGAGTACAGCTAGCCTTGATCCGTCTGTCTCTGCGACTGTTAATGGAACAGCGGGAACTACGACATACAAGTACTGGGTCTGTCCGGTAGACTGGCGAGGAGGACTTTATCTCCCCAGTGCTGTATCTGTCACCGTAACCACAGGAAATGCTACATTAAGCAGCAGCAATAATATTGCTTTGACATGGACCGTCCAGAACGTCGCCGCATTCGCCATTTATGGGGACCCTTCTAATCCCAGTAGCTCACAAGGTCTATTAGCCTATATTCCGGACATCACCTGGACGGACACGGGTGCAGGGGCTATGACACCTCCTGCACACTTACCAAGCACTTTACCGAGTGCGTCATTAGGTGACTGCTTGATTACAACAGTGGCTGTAGCGGGAGGCGCTGACCTCACCTTAGCTACTGCCGCTACAACGACGGTAAGTGCGGGATATGTTTGCCATGATGACACCGCTGCTATCCAGGCGATGATAGACCATGGCCACAATGTGTCGCCCTTTACGATTGTGTTTCCCAATTACCAGTACAATACTTATGTCTTCAATCAGGAAGTCTATCTGGATACCTCTAACCAAAATACGGCGAATGGTGGAGACATTCTTTACGCGACAATCTTTGGTAATGGGGCACATTTTAAGCCGGGACCCGGTTTTAGCGGAGCAGCCTTTACCCAGTCCGGATTGGGCCTCTACCACGGCAATAGTACCTCTACAATCACTTTCCGAGACTTCCGGTGGAATGGGCTCCGCAATAATACGCCTGTAGGATCGTTCTGCTCGTTCTTATATACCCTTGCCAGTAGCTTTGTCCTTGATCATTGTGAGATTAATAATGGCCACAATGGCGCCATTCTATCGGGAAATGGGTCATCGAGTAGCTACGAGAACGTCATTACCGCCTCGCAGTTTAGTGGGAACTGGCACATCGGTCTGACGCTCCCTGACGATTCAAACTTCGAGAATGGGCTCTGTGGCGGCAATGGGGTTAATCAATCATCGTTTGCACAAAATCCTTACTTTGATGACCTCCATGCTGGAATGCTGCTTCAATGGGACGATATTATTACCGGCATTGAGATGTGGGGCAATGCACATGACTTTCGGATCTATGGCGTAGGCTGTGTAATTACAGGCTGCACTGTAGGGGCAGGACGGAAAGATATTGTCTACATGACCCAAAACGGCTATGGCCTAAACTTCTCTAGTAATGTAATCCACCGAGCGAATTACAGCGGAGCTTCGACTGCGTATTCTGTCGTCCGCTTTAATAACACTTATAGTAGCAATGGCAACACCACGATTGCGAATAATCAGTTTATTGACGACGATAATTCCGCCTATCAGTATCTCCTCAATGAGGAAAGTGCGGTTGATTACAACTCCGTCCACGGGAATAATATCCTGCCCAATTGCATTGCGAGCGGCGTTCATGTCCAAGGGACGCATACCGTTGTTAAAGACAATCCGGGACTAAATTACTTTGGTTCAGATGTGCTTACAGCTAACATCGGCGTTCAAATTAGCTCGACAACTAAAACCACTATTGCTAGTGTCACTCCACTTATCGCCGGGATTTACCGTGTATCGGGTAATGTGCATGTCAATGCGAACAGCTCTGTTGTCTTTGATGCAGAGCTATCTAGCGGCGGATTTTGGCCCCTAACAGGAGTAGCTTCTGGAGCTACCGCAAATACTCTATTTAACGGAAGTGTGAGTGCAGGCTACTACTTCATTCATGGAATGACTTACAATGTCGGAGCGGGAACAACCCTCAGTGTAACTTACACCAATAGCACGGCAACTCCTAATGATCAAGTAACGGCTGTCATTGAACGGCTCACTTAGCACATTATTCTTCTTGATCCTTAAAATCTTTAGCTTGCTTAGAGCTCTCTATTCTCGGAGGCTTGTGCCCATAACGTAAAAAATAATCCATCTCTTGTGGTGTCATTTGAGCCTGTCCTGCCGCGACGACAATACCATCTTGTTGCTTCCAATAATTATCCCATGCTGTTTGACGCGCTTTTTGGTTTATCTTTTTATTACGGCGTTTCTTTTCTTCCCATTGTTGACGATAGTACTTTTCATAGTTTATAGCATCTGATAATTTACGTTTTTGTACTTTAGGAACAAAACGAGACATATACGTATCCCTCCCATCTATACAGGATATAAAAGATATACGTTTTTGTAAAGGAGATCATAACTACTTTTATTTTCCGCTTTGATTAATATTTTTATCCGCATTTTTTAATCCGCTAAAACAACAATTTAACCATCTTCTTCTACCCTTCAGGGAGACGCCCCCCTTACGAGGGGCAGCTAACACTGAAAATAACTTCAGGGGGTAGGATCCGGACGGCTGGGGGAGAACCCGCTGACGAGGTGGCCCTGGAGGCAGCATACCGTCCGTGCGTCTTAATATCCTTAGGAGGAAGCGTCTTCGGTTGCCAGAAGCCTATCCTAAAGCAGCCACGGTGAAACTTCTCGTATACACGTTATACGCGCCTACAACCTCGCTATAACGTGTCGCCTTGAACCAAGTTAGAGAGTGGAACAAGACTAGCAGGAGATATCGGGGGGTGAGCCCGCTGCTTCCCACAGAGCAGTGGTAGGGGGAGCGTAGTCTCTGCTATTGAAGGATTTCTAACCACACTGCTGCACCTTATGGTTAGATAACACTTATGATAATAACCGAGTTAGCAAAAGTCAATAGCAAAATAAAATGTTTTACGGGCCAACACTATGAGATGTCAGCGGTAGAAAGACAGGAGCCTATGGCCGCGGCATAGGGCATCAGGGTATATTGATACGCGGAGGGTTTTCATGGGGGAGGAATTCACCACTGATCATGATCGCTTAGTGAAGCTGGAAGTGAAGGTCTCCGCCTTGGAAAGCTGGAAACCGGAAGTGACGGCCCAGTTAGAGCGGATGGAAGAACGCATTAATACCAAGATTGATACGAGTAATCTTCGTATGGAAGAGCATATGAATACGCGCCTGGACGAGATTCAGAGTGAGCTGCGTGGTGTAGCGGTGGGGATTCGTGATGAGCTACAAAAAGCGCTAGCGTCTTTGAAAGCTGCTCTACCACAATGGGCATATGTAGGATTTGCGGTATTGATTGGGCTGTTAGGAGTGTTAGTCGGGCTGCTAAAGGCTGGCGTGCGGCTCTGGTGAGTTGGAAAGACCGTGTGACCCTAGTGAATGAATGGGTTGCTGTACGCATGACCAAAATCTTTGGGACTATGTATACGGCATACCTATTCTTTTTGTACGGGTTCTTGCCGCTAATTTTTAAGCGGGCCACGGTGACATTGCTTTACTGGTCAAACACCGTGCAACTCTGGGCCTTACCGCTGCTAATGGTTGGGCAAATGGTATTGGGTCGAGCAGATGAGCGACGTGCTCAGCAGATGTTTGAGATGACCCAAAAGATTGACCGCATTACGGTGGAGTTACATGGCTTGATGGAAACACAGATTATGCAAATGCGGCTCCAGCAGCAGATGTTGGATACGCTGGTCACCATGGGGGAAACAGAAGCTGCGGTCATGCGGCGAGTGTTACATCTGACTCAAGAGATTGACCAAGAGATTGATGAGCTGAATGACTACGAAGATGATCAGCGACGGCTGGTGAATGATTTTCGTGATGATAAGTGAGGGACTTAATGAAAATTCTGGCAATATCGGATGCGGGTTGTACCACGGGGTTTGGACATGTGGCGGATGCGCTTTATCGTGATTGGTGCGAGCAAGGGCATGATGTGCATGTGTTGGCCATTAATTATCAAGGTGATCCGTGGGATGCGCCTTATAAGCTCTATGTGGCGTCAAAACATGACCCGGCGGATATGTTGGGATTTCGTCGGGTTGTGGAATTGACGACGAAGGTTGACCCGGATTGCGTGTTTTTGCTAAATGATCTGCCGATCATTGCCCAATATCTATGGGCGAACATGTTTGATGCCAAACACATTTTATTGACGAAGCCGCTAGTAATTTATGCGCCTGTAGACTGCGTCGGGTTACCTCCTGCCTGGTCTTGGCCGGTCGAAGCAGCTGATGTTGCGATTGTGCAATCGAATTTTGGTCAGCAGGTACTGCTCGATGAGTTTGGCCTGGCTCCTTGGGTCTTAGGCCATGGGGTGCGGGAGTCTTTTTACCCTTTTTCTGATGAACGGCCTGGTGTGTTGTTTGCGATTGAAAATGGCGAGCGACGGCCGATCCGCCTGGCGACGAAATCGGACGTTAAAACCGTCATGCATTGGGATAATCGCTTTGTGATTATCAATGTAAGTCGAAACACCCAGCGGAAAAATTGGGGAGATACATTTCGAGTTTTTGCAGAGTTTGTAAAAACGCACGACGATGCGTTGCTGTACTGCCATACGAAAATACGCGATGGCGGGGTCGATCTCACGGATTTAATAGCGCGATACCATCTTGAAAAGCATGTGCAGTATCCGGCGGATCTCAATCCTTTTGTGGGAGTTGAAGACCCGGCGTTGAATGCTTATTACAATGCGGCGGATGTTTTTTTAACGACGACGATGGGTGAGGGATTTGGAATCCCTTTGATTGAGGCAATGGCGTGTGAAGTCCCGGTGATTGCGCCTAAGTTTTCGGCCTGTGCGGAAGTGGTTGGGCCGGGAGGCATCTGTGTCGATGAAACTCGGCGTTGGACGTCGGGCCGTGGTGTAGATTTGTCGCTTCCGAACTGCGACCAGCTGTTGGCAGCCCTCGAAGATTTATATAGCCATGCAGATCGTCGGAAGATCTTAGGACGTCGGGGGCATCATTATGTGGATGAACATTGGCGCTGGCCGAAGATTTTGCCCGGATTTCGGCAAGCGCTACAAGAGGCGGTCGAGCGGTTTCAGGCTGATGGGCCTCCGCCGGCGCGTGAAGTAATTACTGAACGGATTCGCAAGAACGTTGAGGCTGCTGGAGGCGTGTAAGTGCAGTATGTAACCTTTACCCAGTATGAAATTCCCGAGACGGCGGATTGGCAAGCCGTAGCGCAGGGCGGGGTGAGCTCTGTCCAAGCGTTGATTAATCAGCTCTTGTTCACCGGAGCGTCTGCGGTGATTCTCTCTGGGCTGGGGCTGTCTGCACAAAGTACGCCTAATGGCACCGTGCAGGTGGGAACGGGACAAGCGTGGCAGTCGGGGCAATCGGTAGCGGTAACCGCTATCCAGACTGCGAATATTATTACAGGAACGCCGAATACCGCACAAGGCATTTGGGGAACGGGACAGGCTGCTGATGGTACGAATCCGCGTATTGACTTGGTAGCGATTCAATATGCGACGACGGTCGGGTCAACCGGACAGCGCGACGTGGTGAATCCGAATACGGGCGCACAAACGCTGACACAAGTCAATTTAACGGTGGCGGATTCGTTTCAGATTCAGGTCATTCACGGTACGGCGGCGGCGACTCCGGTAGCGCCTGCGGTGCCGGTGGGATGGTTTGGGTTAGGAACGGTCTTGGTACCGGCAAATGCGACGACGGTTACGGCGAGTGATATTACGGATTTGACTACCCAGTCTAAGATTTCTGGCGGAGCGCTGGGGAATGTCACGGGGCAAGCGTTTACACGAAATGATACAGATTATAACGCGGCGCCTGTTTTTAACTTTTTAGATAACACGACGGTTTACTGGGGTAGTACGGCGAATATTGCGGACAATGAGACCACAGGTTATTTAGAAATTAGCGGTGGGGCGCAAGGCACGAGTATCATCGGTCCGTTACGTGCGACGGGCGGGATGACGATAGCGTCGTCGGAAACGTTTACGAACAACGGGAGTTATGCGGGTAGCCCTGTTGTGACTAGCATCGATGTGGGAACGGGGTTGGCCGTTAGTAACCCGTCTAGCCCAGGAGTGGCGACGGTCAGTTTGTCGGCTGTAGCGAACACGGTGCTAACAGGGCCGTTGGTGCAATCGATCACCGCGAATAATGGGTTAACGATTGCAAATCCGACAGGTGTGGGAGCGGCGACGCTTGGCATTGGAACGGGGGCGGTATCGAATACCCATTTAGCGGGACCGTTGCTGACAAGCCTTAATGCGGGAACTGGTATTACGGTGGGGAATCCGTCTGGTGTAGGAGCGGCGACAGTAACAGCGAGCGCTATTCCGAATAGCGCGTTAACGGGGGCCTTAGTGTCTTCGTTGACTGACACCGATAGTAGTATCACTATTACAAATCCGACTGGCGTGGGTGCGGCTGCGGTTAGTGTCAATACTGCTAAAGCCTTGACGTGGTCGGGGTTGGCAACCTTTACGGGCGGAGCTACCATTCCCTCTGGGGCGACGCTGACGCTAAATGGTAGTATGGCGGGGACGACGTTCGGTGGGGCAAATGGTGTTGCCACGCTTGATAGCACGGGGAATGTACCAACGTCTGAGTTGGGAAATGTATCGAAAGTCGTGCCTCCGCCTCCGGCTGCTAGTACGACGGCGCTCGGCTTGGTGGAAGTGAGTGATAACCCGAGTAGCGGGGATCCGATTGCGGTCACTACAAATAATGCGGCGTATGAAAAGATCCTGAACGCGAATTATTTGACTGCGGGTACGGGAATTACGTTAGCGTCGGGGACTTATAGCCAGCAGGTTACGGTTAGTGGTGTGCCGAATACGGCCTTGACGGGGCCATTAGTGTCTGGGTTTACAGCTTTGGATGGGATTACGGTGTCTGCGCTTGCGGGCGTAGGCTCGGTAAGTCTTGGCTTGAGCGGCGTGCCCAATACATCGTTGGCGGGACCGTTGCTGTCAGGGCTTACGGCGGGAACGAATATCGCGATTTCCGGGAATCCTGGGTCTGGCATTGGTGCGCCGACAATTGGAATCACAGGTGTGATTGGATCAGCCAACCTGCCGGCGGATCTGGCGTATTTGAATGCATCGCAGACGTTTGTTGGTACTCAGACGTTTACAGATGCGACAGTGCATAGCGTTTTGACGGTGCAAGATCAGCTGTTAGGGGCGCAGGGAGCGCTGGCCAGCTTTAGTGTCCTGTCTAGCCCGACTAGCTTAACGGCTGCGGTGCAAACAACGGGTACGGTAGGAACATACTTAGTGGCGAGCACGACGTACTACTACACGGTAACGGCGGTAGCCTCTGACGGTGAGGAAACGAATCCGAGTAACGTAGCGAGTGGGTCGGAGGGGACAACGGCTTATCCGATCTACTTGGCGTGGAACAGCGTCTCGAACGCGGTCAGTTACAATATTTATAAAGGCACGTCTAGTGGGGCGTTGAATTTCTTGGCAAATTCGACGTCAGCGAGTTACACAGATGCGGGATCGGTGGCAACGACTTCGGCTACACCTCCTGTAGTGAATCAAACGGGCAGCGTAAGTCTAGAGGGGGAGTTAAACCTCCAAGCGCCGGGAGATAGCACGGGGCTAACAGTTGGGCCACAGGGCGTTGGAAATTATCAGCTGCGTTTGAATAGCCCTTATGGCGTTTTACAGCAAGATACGGGCTTGTCGTCGTGGGCGATGGAATTTAGTGCGGGTAGTAATTGGACGCTTTTTAACATGCCTGCTGGGGGACCGAATTGGGTATCGTTACTGCATGTAACAGGCGCGGGAGCGGTTGGAACTGCCAATAATACGCTGGACGATGGGTCGGGGAAGTTTGCGACGACGGGTACGGCTAGCATTGCATATTCTGGCGTCGGCGTGGATGTCATTGGAACGAATGCCAGTCAGCTTGTTGCTTGGTGGGATAATAGCGCAAACTTCGGCGGCATGTTAATTGAAAATGATAACGTCGTTGGTCTTGGCCTAGTTAATAAGGGAACGGCATCGTATGCCGGTTTGAATGCAAATTCGTATACGATTCCGTTATACGCTAGTCCGTCAGGGGCTGTTCATACGACTAGTATGATGAATAGCGCTATTGGAACAAACACATCGCCTACAGGTTATATCCGCAATACCCTTGATGATGGGGCGGGGAATTTCTCAATTCCTGGCGTGGTAACAGCGACTGCGGGCCTATCGTCGAGTGGAAAGCTTACCTTGCCGTCTATTGAAATTACAGGCAATCAGATTAATAGTTTAGGGTCAACCGGATTAGCGTTAAATTATGCAAATAGCGGGCAAGGTGTAACATCCTATGCTGGTTTTACGGCTCCGATAGTTAGTGGATCTGGTGGCTTACCCAGTGCAAATTATGCGAGTTTTGATTTATTTTGGTTCCAGTCTAATGAGCCGTTGGCTAACATTCCGTCAGGAGCTCAGGGGCTTGCTTATATTGTGGGACCTTATGCGACGGGACAAAGTGTTACGGGCCTAAGTTGGTTCGTTGGGGGGCAGCCGCTACAGCAGGGGGCGTATATTACCTATTCGGGAAACTCTTATACATGGACGTATCCTAAATCTTATAAGTCGGGAACTGGGTTGCAAATGCTAAGTCAGTTGAGTCAGAGTACGGCAGGTACTATGTATTTTTGGGGCATTATCAACGGAAGTGCTACGAGTTTTGAAATATCAAAATCGACGACGGCGAGTATGGCGACATGGGTTCAGGTATCTCAGGGAACTGGTGGCTAAAATTGGGTGGTGATGAAATTGCCGGTTGTGGAACCATTACGGTTACAGACTAATGGCGAGACAGATTCAACGGATTTGATGTGGTCGGCGAGCGCTACGGAAGTGGCGGTCGAGGGGACATTATTATTTGAGGGGCATAAAATTCCGCTGGATGAGCATTGGCCGTGGCCCGTAGTGGCGGGGGCTGATCAACTTTATTGGATGGCTGTTGCCCGTATAGATGGAACATTTGCGTTTGTGACGGACAAAGAGCGCGGAGATCTTGATTATCCCTATTTCCATACAGATGAAGCGATCATTGCGCATGGATGGATCTTTGGTCCTGATCATCCAGAAGTGTGGGAACGTTGCGTCTTCCACCTTGTTTGGGATCCACAAGCCGATCCGGAGACCGATCCTTTAATGGGTGGTCATGGAACGACAGAACGTGGTTTACATGAGGTTTGGCGGCCGAGAGAGCGTAAGGCAAAGCTGGTGCGAGCAGGTAATCCGGAAATGGGTGGGCATGCCTGGCCGGAGGCACCTATGCTATCGTCGCACATTCCTCCGCGCTTGCAGAAAGCTAGCCGACGTAAATTATCATGACGTCGGTATTAGGCTCTATCGGAGTTGTAACAGGTGCGGCGACACAAACACGCTTGGTGACGCCTTATCAAAATACGACACCCGCCTTTACGGCGTTTTTAGGGTCGGCGCACACTAGCATTCGCAGTATGATCTATAGTGCAACGTTGGCGGTATATTTTGACACCCTTATACAAGCGAAACAGCATGGACTAGACGTCAAAGTTATTTTCGATCATTCACAGGCCGGGGGACATGCAGAGAAAGCCGACCTTAATAAGTTATTGGCGGCCGGCTGGGTGGATGGAAAAGATTTTGTTATTGGAACGTCTCCGGTCCAGCATCAAATCTGTCATATTAAGGCGACGGTGATTGACCACCGCTGGGTAGAAGATGGGAGTTTAAACTATTCGTATTCTGGGCTGAACGAAGTCAATACGGTTTGCTTTTCAGATTGGGCGGAATGGGCGCAGTATTTAGAAAGTATTTTTGATCAACTCTGGACATGGATTTTACAACATGAGCCGGCGTATCAAATAACGCCGTAAGATTTTTATACAGTTTTTACGGAGGAAGAAGGTGCCTTACACAGATTACTTGGATGGCGCATTAAATCAAATGGTGTTTGGGGACACGGCGTATACGGTGCCTGCCGACTTGTATATTGCGTTGTCGACGACGACGCCGGTGCAGGCAAAAGGGACGGCTACGCCTTATTGGAACTTCACTGAGCCGTCGGGCAGCGCATATGCTCGTGTGACGGTGGCGAATAATACTACGAATTGGGTGGCAGCCGCCAGCCAGCCTGCGACGGGGCAGGAGCAAGACAACGGAACGGCGATTACGTTTCCGACGGCGACCGGGTCGTGGGGGACAGTAACGTACTTCGGCATCTTTGATGCAGCGACCGCTGGAAACCTGCTGGCTTTTGGAGCCTTGACGACGTCGCAGACCATCAGCTCGGGAGACACCGCTTCATTTGCTGCTGCAGCGCTCACGATTACGCTCGATTAAATTACTAATTTACAAATTATATTACGTCGGTAAGATGGGCCTTTGTATCTTGTTGGGCATGGAGGAAAGGCGGTGGCAGTTGAAAGTTTAGCGAATGTGGCGAGTACGACGCTGAGTGCAGCTATTACGAGTACGACGGCCACCTCTATCTCTGTGAAATCGGCGACAGGGTTTCCCACGAGTGGGAATTATGCCATTGTGGTGGACAATGGAACAAGCTCGGCGGAAATTATGGAAGTCACCGGAGGGCAAGGGACGACGACGTGGACAGTGGTGCGAGCTTCTGAGCCTTTAGGAGGATCGCAAACAGCTTATACCCATTTAGACGGAGCGACGGTAGCACAGGTTTTAACTGTCGGGGGCCTGACTGGCTATAGTGGCGCGTATGTAGCGAAGCCTGGTGAAACTGAGTTAACAACGACTACGGCGACGACGATTTTTACTTATACGCCTGCGACGACTGGTATGTATGTGCTGTATATGTATGCCCGTGTAGTTACAGCAGCCACGACAGTGAGTGCGAGTCTCACCTATACGTCGAGTTCTGGGGCGCAGACGTATGACATTTGGAGCTCACAAAGTTTAGCGGTAGGGGATAGTGCGGCGGTGCCTTATTTTTTTCAAGCGACGGCGGCGGCGATTACGCTGTCAGTGACTGCGGGAACGGCGAGTCAGGTTTATATTGATGCCCGCTTGGCGGTGGCCTAAATGGCTGAGCTTGTGGTTATCGGAACAGCGACGCCTGCGCAAGTGTTAAACACGGCGACATTCTCTGCGGGTCCTTATATTGGGGCGACGGGGGCTATTGTTAATCAGGGTGCACTGAATGCTGTAACAGGCATCTATGCGGCAGGATACTATTTATCCGTTAAGGTTCCTGGTAATAATGAATTTACCTCTGATGTGGCTCGTAGTGGCCTTTGGGCTAGCTATGATAATAGTTCTAATTTGACATATGCGGTCGATGGATATAACAGTAGCTACTTGGCAACCTGTACAGCTTTTAGCTATACTGGTAATAGTTGGTCAACTTTGGCTTCTGATGCGAGTGGTGGACGTAACGGTCTAATTTCTGTTTATAGCGCTGGTATGAATTTAACTTACGCGATTGATGGCTATACAGGCTCCTATGTCGCTACAAATGAAGCTTATTCTCATAATAGCAATAGCTGGACAGCTGAGGCAGCGGATTCAGCAGGGGGACGACGCTTTCTTGGTGGGGCTCATGATTCGTCTGCAAGCTTGGCTTATGCAATTGATGGTAATAACGGAGCCTCAATGGCTCTCTTGACTGGCTATAGTTTTAGTGCGAACACCTGGACAGCTTTAGCATCAGATGGGTTTGGTCCTCGTTATGATATCGGGGCTACTTATAATTCGGCGCTTAATGTTACATATGCTTATGGAGGAACTGCTTCTACAGGTGCCGTGGGAGCTTTAGAAAGCTATAGCAGCGCGACTAATAGTTGGACAGCGGAAGCGTCGGATAGTGTTGCGCGATCCTCTATGGGATTTTCATACCACGTCGAGTTGCAATTGGCTGTCTCCGCCACCGGAACCGGACCTAATGGTACTTCTACAATAGGTAATGTAGAGTCTTACAGCGGTGCATCTAATACATGGACATTTGAATTTGATACGCCTAGTCAGGTAGATGCACCTGGTTGCTCGTATGATGCAATAACTCATTATATCTATTTGATTGACGGTATCATTGGCGCAAGCACTCCTTTAGCTTGGGTTTATGGATTGGTGTTGTAATGGCTGAATTATTATTGCCTGGTACCTCTACGGATTCTGATGTCTTGAGTGGATATACATTCTCAAGCAGCTCGTCAGCTTATAATGTCGCGGGTACTATGATTAATCAAGGATCTCTTGTTAATCCCAATGCTGGGTTTTATAGCGCTGGTTATTATGAGTCTATCAGTTTTTATTTGTCGCCTTTAGCAGACTATCCTGTTGGCCCAATACTTGGGCTTAATGGCGGTTATGATGATACTGCTGGACTCTCTTATGGAGCTATGGGCAGTGCTAGTAATGTTATTGATTCGCTATATGGGTTATCTTCTAGTAATGTTTGGACTACATTAGCGGCTAATACGGTTACGGGTGCAGCTTATTCGGCAAGCTCTGCTTTTGATACGTCAGCTAGCTTATTTTATATCATTGATGGTCTTACTTCTAGTAATTCATACTTATCCAATTTAGCAGAATACTCTAATACCAGCAATGCTTGGACGGCTGGACCTAACGATTCGGAAGGTGGACGTGATTCATTAGCCGCTGCTTTTGATACTAATGCTGCTTTGGCATATGCATTTGGTGGTTTTAATGGTTCGAATGTCGCTACATTAACGGCGTATTCTCATAGTACGGGATCATGGAGTACATTAGCAAGTCTTTTATCAGCTATTTCCGATATCGCTGGAAATTATTTCAGTGGACTTACTTTAACAGGATGCGCCGGTGGTTCTACGAATACTAGTAGTTTTACAATGTATTCTTACACATCTAATGCTTGGACGGCTTATTCTAGTGTGCTTGAGACGGCCATAATTAATAGTGGCATTGGTTACTTGTCTAGTACTGGGCTTGTGTATTCCTTTGGGGGTTTAAATGATTCTAGCGGTATGGGTAATGCTTATTTGGTAATTGATGCGTATAGTTTTACCAATAATGCTTGGACAGATGATACTAATACGTTGCATGAGCATAGTAGCTTGGGATATCTTGTTAACACTGCGAATGCTTCGATAGTTATGATAGCTGGAGGCGAGTTAACGGCTGCTGTAGAGGCGTATAAGCCCTGAATGTTGTAGGAGGGAGAGATTTATAATGATTCGAACAATTGATGTAATTTTATTTGGTGGTCGTAATGGGTTCGTTTTGCGTACTGATCTGGTTAAACAGGCGTTACGTGAGCTAGATCGTGAGGCTTTAGAAGATGCTGAACGATCACGTTGGAGTGTTATAGGGTGGGATGGTACTACGGACCCGCCTATTGGGGAACGGCATCGTTGGATTCATGAGGTAGATGCAATTGGACGGGCGACAAAAGAAGCAATTGAAAATGGTAAATGTGTATACTTTTTAATGAAAGATGGGAAGCTACAGCATTATCAGCCCTATCGTGCTTATGACCGCGGTCGCATTGATATCGAAAAAGATGATGAAAATCATCCCAATCATTGGAAGAATGCAGGACGTGATCATATCGAAATTGAGGTTGAACGTGTTGTAGATCAACAAGTGCTTGAATTGGCATTAGAACGGGCTTTAGAATTACATGAGCAAAATAACATTCCCGTCGGCATCACGAGTGTGCAGTTGAAGCGCTGATGGCTACACTTTATTTATTCGTAGATAGTACGAATGTTATTCAGCATGCTCAATATGAGAGCCCTGTTACAATACCTAGTGGCGATATGTTGGTGAGTGTAAGTGACACTGTTGCGAATGCTTTAGAGTGCTTAGCGAATCCGACTGCGTATAGCTGGACAGGCAGTGCAATTGTGGTGCGGCCGGCGTGGTCATTAGCGTATGATGCATCGACTATAACATTAACATTAACGCTGACGAATCCTCCGGCTTCTCCGCCCACGAGTGTAGATATGACGTTGGTCGGGACAACTTATACGGGAACGGTGAGTAATAATCAGGCGACGTTTTCATTAGCGATTCATCCGACAGCGAGCGTGTTGCCGATTTGGGTAACAGCGAGTGCTACGGGGACATATAATGGGAACACGTGGAATTTGGGAGGAACGTATACTGCGGCCATTCCGTTGCAGATCTATACGAGCAGTACAGGAATTCCGACGGTGGCGCCGACGAGCTATGACTGGGTGATGGGATTTTATGGCGGAGGCATTAATCAAGCTGCGCAGCTGAATGCGATTACAGTATCTTTAGGAGAAATGTGGCAGCTAATGCATGCAGTGGTTTTGCCCGCGCTACAGCAATCGACTTGGGCAGCGGTAGCATTGACTGCTAATGAGAGTAATGCCCTCTCTGATATTACAACAAACATTTTGCCAAATATTGTAACGACTTTGGATGTGTTATATCCGAGTGGGGGAACGCCCATGCCGGTTTACACTCAAATGAAAGGCATTATGACGGCGGTACAAACAGCGGTTGGAGATGCTAATACGGCGTTGGAAACGATTCCGAACTTACAATAAGAGCCTGAACGTCGCATCATTATATATCGGTGTTAAGGTGCGGCGGGAGGGAGATGCATGGCAGCCAGTATCGTACAGTCGTCGGGGGCTGCCTCGGCGTCTGGCTCTACTGTAACATCGCTGGCTCTTACACCTTCGAGTGCTACGACGGCCGGAAATTTGTTAGCGGTCGCGGTAGGAACGGATGCGGCTACGACAACGGTCTCTGTTTCGGACTCGGCTAGCCAAACTTGGACGCAAGCTACGACAGTTACGAATAGTACGTCGCAGCTTGCGATTTTTTATATGCCGAATTCGGCAAGTGTAACAAGCATTACCGTTTCTTCTACTTCTAGTGTTATTATCGCGATGTACTTTTATGAGATTAGTGGGTTGGTAAAGAGTGTTGTTTTAGATCAAACGGGAACGAGTACAGGGACAGGGACAGCGGGAACGGTTTCGACGTCTTCTGCGACGACGGCGGCTAATGAGGTGGTTATTGCCGCGCTAACGGCGCAGCAAAATTATACGCTGAGTAGCACGACGGCTGGGTATACGGTTAGTCCGCAAGAGTATACGAATGAGGGTCATGGAAAAAGTGCGTACTATGTAAGTCTGTACAGTGCGTATGACATTATTAGTGCGACGGGGACCCAGACGTTTGCCGGAACGTGGTCGGGGTCGTCTAATGATACGGGTGCGATTGCGACCTTTATTGTAAATGTGCCGGTAGCGCTGACTAGTAGTAGCAGTTCGACTAGTACACTGAGTGGAACGTTAACGGCGACGACGCCGTTGGTTGGGGCGTCATCGAGTACGGCGGCGGTTGCTGGTAATTTGGTTATTGTCGGGCCGCTGGCAATTTCGGGTAGCATTATTTCGGTCAGTACATTATTACTAATAATGTCATACGC